>Ga0137431_1000245_pt1 | contig 23072 bp, 25 predicted proteins | sample EasRivERMZT800_2_FD_104646 | JGI IMG/M metagenome (GOLD analysis project Ga0137431, IMG submission 104646) | Soil microbial communities from meander-bound floodplain in the East River, Colorado, USA - East River MetaG ERMZT800_2 | ecosystem: Environmental > Terrestrial > Soil > Floodplain ... | reverse complement strand
CTCTCCCGGATCTTCTCTCTCCGGGTCTTGAGGACTCGACGCGCCCTTATCGTTTAAACGTGGCGGCGTCGTGAGTGAGCGGCGTAAGCAGGGCGAGCTCGAGCGGGCGGTACGGAAGGATCTGCGCACACTGGGCAAGGCTGCGGTGGGCGGGCGCGCGACGCTTGTGTTCATAGCCGTGAAGTTGGCCCGCACGATCGACGACCGTGGCGACGACGGGCCGACGACCACGGTCAAGCTGCTGGAGCAGCTCCGCGTAGTGATGGGGCAGGTGATGCGTCTTGACGGCGACGACGATGATGCGGCCGAGCTCTCCGCTTCGGTGTCCGCCCCTGTTCGGCACGCCGCGGACGCCGGGGCGGGAGACGTTGGGCGAGGGGATGGGGGAGATCGCGCGCCGTCTGGGCAAGCCGTTGATGGACCACCAGCAGTACATGGCGGACGTGGCGTTGGAGATCGACCCGGCGACAGGGCTGCTGGCGTATCCGGAAGTGATCGTTATCGGGCCGAGGCAAAACACGGGCAAGAGTGAGTGGCTTTTCGATCTGATGACGCACCGCTGCGTCGCGACGTGGCCCGAGGGTGCGCAGCGGGTGCTCTACACGGCGCAGACCGCCGACGAGGCCCGGCTCCGGTGGCGCGATGTGCACCTGGCCCGGCTGCTCAAGACCCGCACCATCAAGTCCATGTTCACGCCCCGGTTGGCGCTGAACCGTGAGGCGATCCTGTGGCACAACGGCTCGCATTGGTCGCCCATCTCGACCACGGGTAAGACGGGCGGCACCGGCGACACGATCGATCTGGGTGTCATCGACGAGGCGTGGTCGCGGCCGGATTTCCGCACTGAGCTGAGCATGGGCCCGGCGATGGACACTCGGGACTGGTCGCAGCTCGTGATCGCGTCGATGATCCCCGGTCTGTCCCGGGCCCTGCCCGGAACGTGGACCTATCTCAAGGAAAAGCGACGCATCGGCCGGGCCCGGGTGGAGGCCGGCGTGAACCATGGTGTGGCGATCTTCGACTTCGCAGCCATTGGCGGGCCAAAGACTACCGATCCGGGCGATCCGCGTACGTGGCGCTCGTGCATGCCGGGGCTGGGTGTGACCGCGGCTGAGGCGAAGATCGCGGCCCGGTTCAACTCGCTGCCGCTGGTCGACTTCTGCGCCGAGTATCTGGGGTGGGAACCGGAGGAGACCGTGCCAACGTGGACCCTGCTGCCCCAGGTCACCTGGGACAAACACCTGGACGTCGACTCCACGATCGTGGGACCGCTGGCGTTGGGGGTGGAGATCACCGAGGATCGGCGGCAGGCGTACATCGGGGTGTCGGGCAAGCGGGCCGACGGGCATTGGCACGGGGAGATCGTCGAGCCCGGTAAGAAGATCCCGGTCGGGACGCTGGGCACTGAGTGGCTCGAGGGTCGGGTGCTCGAGCTGCTCGACGCGTGGAAGTCGTCTGTCTGCACCACAGTCATCGACAAACGCCGCCCGGCCAACAGCCTCATCGTGCCGCTGCGCAACCGGGGCTTTGACGTCTACACCCCCGACGGCCCGGACATCACCGCCGCGTGTGGCCGCATGTATGACAGGATCTCGGATGCGCCCAACCCGGACCGTGCCGACCAGACGCAGCTGTATCACCTCGGGCAGAACTCGTTGGACCGGGCGGTGTCGATGGCCCGCAAGGTGGAGGTCGGGGCGGGGGTGTTCACGTTCGTGCGCCGCAGCACCGAGGCTGACATCTCCCCGCTCTACGCGGTTGTGTTGGCGATGCTCGGGGTTGAGGTGAAGGGGCCGCTGACGGTTCCCGATCCGGAGATCTTTTATTAGTCCTATTAGGTCTAAGGGGTTTAGAGGTTTAGAGGTTTAGGGTTGCGGGTTGGGTTTGCGCAGTTCGTTGGCGGGTTGGCGCTAACGGATCAGCGCAGCGAGGGCCTACCATTCGGCACATGGGACGCGTGTGGCTGGCCGGGCTGTGCGTGGTGGCCGGCGTCGGTGTGCTCGCCGGCGTGGGGTGGGCGCTGCTCGCCGCTGCCGCGGTCGTGTACCTAACCCCGGTGCCGCCGCGGGTGCGGACGCTCGCGACAAACGCGCGTGACTGGACGGCGGTTGCTGCCGGTAAGGCGTGGCGGTGGCTGAGCACCGGCCGGCATCAGGTGGCTATGGGGATAACCCCGGTGGCGCTGGTGCTCGTGCCGTTCGGTACGAGCCTCGTGTTCGGTCCGGGGTGGGCGTTGATTGTTCTCGGCGGATTGGCCGCTGGTGTGGGGCTGCTCCTCGGCTGGGATCCCCGGCCGGGCACGACCCCGTAACTGACGGAGGCCGCCGGTGGGCTGGCTGACCAGCGTCGAGAAGCAAGGCCTGGCGATCCCTGACGGCACCCAGGGTGTGATGGTCCTGGACGCGTTCGGCGGTGGCCGGCCCAACCTGGCCGGTGCGCTCGAGGCGGACGGGTCGTTCAGCAACTACGCGTCCGCCGGATACGGCCGTAACGAGCTCGTCTACGCGTGTGTGCGGTACCGGGCCGAGTCGCTGCCTCAGGCGGTGTTGCGGGTGTACCCGGCGGGGCCTGCCGGGACCGGTGCCCCAATTGACGACCACCGGCTGCGGACTCTGTTTGAGAAGCCGAACCCGATCACGTCGGAGTTTGAGTTTTTCGAGTTGTCGGTGACGTACAAGGATCTGGCCGGTACGTGTTTCTGGCTTGTGGTCAAGGGCCGCGACGGTTTGCCGTCGCAGTTGTGGCCGCTGCGTCCGGACCTGGTCGGGGTGCTGCCCGACCCGCGGGATCCGGCCGCCTATGTGTGGATCTACCGGCCGGATCCGCAACGTCCGGAAATCTGGATCCCGATCCCGGACGCCGGGTCGCCGGCCGCGAAGGACTCGCAGACGTTCATCATCCGGATCCGCTACCCCAATCCGAACCCGAACGACCCGGGGCAGCGCTACTTCGGCCAGCCCCCGCTGCGGCCGGCGGCGCGGGCGGTGTCGCTGGACAACGCGGCAACAGACTTTGTGGACAGTCTGCTGCGCAACCACGCGCAGCCCTCGGTCGTGATCGAGTCCGAGGCTGAGGTCACACCGGCGGTGCATGAGCGGCTCACCTCGATGTGGACCAACGCGTTCGGCGGGCCACGGCGGGGGCGGCCTGCGTTCCTGCAAAAGGGCATGAAGCTGCAGATGCTCGGGATGACGTTGGAAAACCTCGAGTTCCCCGATCTGCGTGACCAATCCGAGACCCGCATCTGCGGTGCGCTGGGTGTCGAGCCGATCCTGGTGGGCACCAAGGTCGGCCTGACCCACAACGCTTACAAGGACTACCGGGAGGCGCGGCTCTCATTCTGGGAAGAGGCCATGTTCTCCGAGGAGAGGCGCTTCATCGAACCCGTGCGCTCGTTCCTGCTGCCCGGTTTCCAGGGGGCGGGCCGGCGGCGGCTGCGGACGGACTGGGACAACTCCGGGGTGCTGGCGCTCAAAGAGGCCGAGGGTGCCCGGTGGACGCGGGGCGTATCGGCGCTGCAATCCGGTGGCATCACCCGCAACGAGTTTCGCGTCATCATCGGCCTACCCGCGATCGGCCCGGTGGGTGACGTGTTCCTCAACCCGGGCGGTGTCACCCCGCAGGCCATCGACGCCGAACCGACTCCGGCTGAGCAGGTCAGCGCCAGCCTCGGGCTGGTCGCGGCCGAGTACGGCATCGAACTATCTGACGGCGAGCTTGAGACGCTCCTCGCCCGAACCGCGACGGTGGAAGGCTGAAACATGGGCACTGATGGCGAATGGCTGCGGCTGGGCTCCGGCGGTGTGGTCCCCATCACCTGGGACCTGACCGCCAAGTCCGACACCGGCGGCCTGGAGGGTTGGGCGTCGGTCTACAACGTCGTCGACGACCAGGACGACATCGTCGTGCCGGGGGCCTTCAAGCGAACCCTGGACGCGATGCGCGGATCGGGTCGCGTTGTCCCCCTGTCCGAGGGTCACGAGTTCTCGAATGATGCGGTCCTGGGGTCGCTCAAGTCGGCCGAGGAAACACCGTACGGGCTGCGGATCCACGCCGCCTTCGCCTCCACCCCCAAGGCGCAGCAAAACCGGACGCTAGCCAAAGAGGGACACCTGCGCGGCCTGTCAATCTTCGGGCCGATCGTCAGGAAATCGAGCACCATCCGCAACGGCAAGGCAATCCGGCTGCTGCAGGAGGTGGGTCTGGCCCAGGTCGCGCTCACCCCCTACCCGGCCAACCTGCTCGCCGTGACCACCTCGGCCAAGGCCGGTGGCACGCACCTCACCGACGTGGTCGAGCAGATGTGGAATGCGGCCGAGCAGCTCGCCAAGGCCAGCACCGAGGCCGAGTACCGGCACATGTTCGCCCACCTCCGCGCTGGCGCGGACGCGACCGCGAAGGCCAGCTACCTGTTCCCGCACCACATCGCCGGCGCCGGCACCCCCGCCGTCCTGTCCGCGGTGCGCGACGGCCTGGCCCGGCTGGCGTCTTCGGGTTTAAACGAGGACGAGCAGGCCGTCGTCAAGGCCCACCTGCAAGCCCACGTCGACGGCCACGAGCGGGCGCTGACACTGCTGCCGGTGTGGGAGGACGACATGCGCGCGGCCCTGGGCATCTCGTCCGAACCGGTCCGCCGCGCCGCAATCGAGCAGCTCATCAAGGCCCGCTATCCGGTTCTGTCCGGTGTGGTCAGTGACGCCGGCGTCGGTGTGGGTGATGATGTGGGTAAGACGGCCGATCTTTCAGACGACGCTTCGGCGTACGCTCTTGGCCTGATCGGTGAATCCGGCCCGGACGCAGGTCCACCCGGCGGCGACTCGAACTCCTCACTCGCCGAAGACCTCTTAGCCAGCCTGAGCGCGGCTAAGACCAGCGTTGATCTCGACGCCCTCGCGGCAGAGATTGAGCGCTCCGGCACGTAGGAGTCACCCCACATGTCCGACACATCGCAGAAATCCCTGATGGACAAGGCGATGCAATGCATCCACCTTGCCCGGACCATCCGCGACCGGCACGCCGACCCGACCAAAATCCCGGGCGAGGACGCGGCCAAGATGAAGACCCTGCTCGGGGAGGCGGCCCGGCTCAAGGAAGCCGCGTCGCTGGAGAAGAGCCAGGACGACATGGAGAAGTGGGCCTCGGCCCCCGACCAGGTCCCGGCCGCGCTTGCCGCGGACGCCGCCGCAGCAGCGGCCCAGGTCGGCAAGAGCGGCGACAACGCGCAGTACGCCGAGGCGACCCAGCGCCGGCAGCTCGAGCTGTTCGCCAAGGCGATGCGTAACGGCTGGAAGAACGAGCCGTGGTTCGCCGGCCTGGACGTCACCGAGAAGGCAAACCTGATCGAGGACGCCACCGGTGAGGTCATCGTCCCCCACGACATCGCCGGCCCGATCTTCAAGACCCTGCCGCGGTTGGGCATCTTCCGCTCCTCGGGGCCGACGATCCGGCCGACGTCGTCGAACAAGGTCGACCTTCGTTCCCTCACGCAGGCCACCGCCGGCTGGGGAAAGATCGAAGTCCTGGGTGCGGCACCGACCGACGCGAACGTTGTGCCGAACACACCGGTCGACGTGATCGAGGTCCACGACCTGATCGCCATGTCGAAGATTGGTGTGGACGAGCTCGCCGACACCGACGCGAACCTGATCGCCCTGATCCAGGACATCGTCGGGCAGTTGTGCGCGCAGATGGAAGACGACGCGTTCGCGAACGGCAACGGCACATCCAAGCCGTGGGGTCTGGCGATGCGGGCCACGCAGGCGTCGCCGCTGATCACTCAGGGCGTTACCGCGTCGACCACCGGCCTGATCAAACCCGACGAGCTCAAGAGCCTCATGTACCGCGTCGGGGGCCGGTTCCGCACCAACGGTGCGTTCTTCACGTCCGGCGACGCGGCCGAATCGATCGCGCTGCTCAAGGACTCCACATCGAACTACCTGTGGCAGCCCTCCGTGCGGGCGGGCGAGCCGGACACCCTTTTCGGTAAGCGGTTCTTCACCCTGGAGGGCCTGCCGGCGATGACCGCGACGACCACCGCGGTCGACCCGTCGGTCATGTTCGGTGACCCGGCGATCGGCTACCTGGTGGCGGACCGGCAGCGCATCACCGTGCAGCGTCTGGACGAGCGGTTCGCCGAGCTGGGCCTGGTCGCGTTCATCTTCAAGCTGCGTGTCGGCGGAGATGTGATGCGCCCGGCGGCGTTCGCCAAGTACCTGCTCTAGGGGGTAGCTAAATGACGACGCTCAAGGCTGACGGTGGCGGCGGTGCTGGGGCCGACACCGCCAGCCTCTGCGCGGCGCAGGTCGGCAACGGTGTCACAACCAACGTCATCGACCGTGGCGCCCGCATGGGGCCGGCTCTACTCAAAATCGTCACGACCTGCAGGCCAACCGGCCGTGGCGCTACCTGCGGGTCACGTTCTCGGCCAACACCAACGTGACCAACACGCTGGACGTGTTTACGACCTGAACCGGAAGGACGAGGTACCCCCGAATGGCACAGATCACCGGTCGTACCCGAGGCGGCGCCGACCTTCCGGCCGTCCCCGGCGAGGCGGCCTCAACCGAAGCCCAGCTGCACGGCGACGTCGCACCGGCCACCCCAGCCGACCCGGCCCACCCGCCGGCCCACCCGACGTCACGCCACCCCGACGCCGGCGGTGGTAGCGGCGGCGGGCACCAGTAAAGAACGACCGAAAACGGTTCACGAGAAGGAGTTACGAGAATGGGCGAATTTCAGGTAACCGTCGTCGCTGTCGGCGGCCACGGTTGCGAACGAGACAAGGGCGACGGAGAGACCGTCATCGGCTGCGAGCGGCGCGACTGCGTCGACTGCATCGCTCGGGAGTACGTGCGGCGGCTGCGCCGATCCGGCGCCACCGTCAGCAAGGCGGAGATCCACCACTGGCCCCACGAGCCGGGGGCGGTGCTGGACAACCTGCTCACCGGCGAACGGCGCGGCTCGTTCCCCGAGCGGGAGCAGTACCTGGCGTACAAGCGGACGGAGACGAAGGCATGAAGGTCAAGATGCTCGGTCCCATCGCCGGCGTCGGCCCCGACGGCAGCATCACGTCGTGGGGTCCCGACCAGGTCGTCGACGTCGACGACGACGACAAGACCGCGGTCGCGTTCTACACCGCCCGGGTCAACGACGGCGTCGCCGTACTGATCGACGAGCTGGCCGCAGCCAAGGCGGTCGTCGCCGCGGCCGATGCCAAGTCAGAGGCGGATGCCAAGTCCGATGCCAAGTCCGATGCCAAGTCCGATGCTGCCGAGGCGAAGGCCGACGCGAAGGCGGCCAAGGCAACCCGCGCAGGTGATGGCGGGTGAAGACCTGTCAATGCGGCTGCGGCCAGCCAACTCCCGCGCGGTTCCTGAGAGGACACCACCTCAGGGCCAGCCATCCGGCCTGGTGGAAAGGCGACGCCGCCGGCTATCGCGCGATACACACGTATCTCCAGAAGCACTTCCCCAAGACGGGGATCTGTGACGAGTGCGGCAAGTCCGGTGAGGCGACAGACCACGCACTCCTCAAAGGACATACCCACTCACGCGACCGTGCCGACTACCGCGAACTGTGTCGCTCCTGCCACATGATCTACGACGGGGTCATCGGCGCAGACGGTGTACGGGCACGCGGAGCAGCCGCGAGACGGGAACAAGCGGGCGAAGCGCCACGCTGCCAGTGCGGCTGCGGTAGCCAGGTTGGCTGGAATCGCAAACACAGCAATTGGCAAAGCTACGCCGCTGGTCACTACGTCGGCCCTGCCCGACTGCTACGAAAGGCCGGGTGAGTCCGATCAAGATCATGTGGCACAGTGTTGCTCCCTGGGCCCCGACGGGGTACGGGCAGCAGACCGCGCTGTTCGCCCCCCGGATCAAAGCACTCGGCCACGACCTGGCCATCTCGTGTTTCTACGGGGTGCAGGGCGCGGCGCTGATGTGGCAAGGCATCAAATGTCTGCCGTCCTACTCGGCCAGCTACGGCACCGACGTCATCGTGCCGCACGCCATGAGCCACTTCGGCGCGGCCGACGCCAAAACCGTCCGGGAGGCCGCCACCCGCGGCCTGATCATCACCTTGTGCGACACGTGGGTGCTGGACGCGCCGCTGCTGCCCGACATGAACGTCGCCGCCTGGGCGCCGATGGACCACGAGACGATGCCCCCGATCGTTCACGACTGGCTCGAGAACTCCGGCGCCATCCCCATCGCCATGTCCCGCTTCGGCGAGCGTCAGCTCCGCGACAACGGATTCAACCCGCTGTACGTACCGCACGGGGTTGACACGGCAGTGTTCCACCCGGGCGACAAGGACCAGGCCCGTCAGGCCGTCGGCCTGCCCAAGGACGCGTTCGTGGTGGCGCTGGTCGCCGCCAACGTCGGCAAGGACGGCGCGCGTAAAGCGTTCTCCGAGCAGATCCGCGCGTTCGGCGAACTGCGCCGCCGCCATTCCGACGCGATGCTCGTCCTGCACACCGACATCGACTCGCCCGTCGGGGTCAAGCTGCGGGACCTGCTCGCCGACCTGCCCCGCGGGTCGTACATCTACTCCGACCAGTACGCCTACCGCACCGGTGTGCCGGCCGGCGCGGTCGCCGACATCTACCGGGCCGCGGACGTATTCACCAATACATCCTGGGGTGAGGGGTTCGGGATTTGCATCATTGAATCGCAAGCGTGCGGCACGCCCGTAGTCGTGACCGACACGACCGCCATGCCGGAGCTCGTCGGCGCCGGGTGGAAAGTTCCGGGCGAGCCGTTGTGGCACGACGGGCAGCGGGCGTGGGCCCGCCGGCCGCTGATCGGCGGCATCGCCGACGCGTACGAGCAGGCGTACGACCAGGCCCGTGACGACAACATGCGCGCCCTGGCGTGGGCCCACGCCCAGGCCTACGACGCCGACCTGATCACCGCCGAATACTGGGTGCCGGCGCTCAAGGCCATCGAGGCCAGCATCCAACGCCGGCGGGAAGATCTGCTCCGCATCGCCGACCCGGATGAGCTCACCCCACAGTTCCGCACGTCCGACGGGTTCACGTGGATCGAACGGGGCAGCCGTACCGACGACTGGATCGGGCACAGCGACCACGAGTCTGGCCTGGCCGAGATCATGGACCGGGTCATGCCCGACGGCGGGGTGTTCCTCGACGTGGGCGCCCACATCGGACGGTGGTCGCTGCGCATGGCCCGCCGCGCGTCGCAGGTGTTCGCGGTCGAACCGAACCCGGCCACAGTGGACAGCCTGCGCCAGCACATCGCAATCAACCTCGTCGACAACGTGACCATCCTCGAAATGGCGGCGTGGGACCAGCCGGCCACTCTCGAGCTGGACGACCCCAACAACCGGCTCGCCGGCGGGTCGACCCGAACCGTGCCGCTGTCCGAGCACACCTCCGACGAGATCAACCCGGTGATCGTGGTGGGCGCCGGCCGGCTCGACGCGGAACCAGCCCTGGCCGAGCTCAAGCAACTCGACCTGATCAAGATGGATGTTGAGGGCGCAGACCTGCACGCGCTGCGCGGCCTGTCCGGGCTGCTCGCCAAACACCACCCGGCGATCCTGCTCGAATGCCACGACGCGTACGGCTACTACAGTCGCGACGAGCTGCACGCCACCCTCGACAAGCTGGGCTACACCTACGAGGTCGTCAAGTCGAACCTGACGACCTGGTCGCCCAACGGGCCGGTGCCGGTGGCCGTGGCCGCCGACTATCTGCTGTGCCTTCCGGCGCCCACCACCGAGGCCGGGATCGTCGCCCACGACGCCGTGTTTAAACACGGTGCGGCCCAGCGTGAGGAGGAGCTCGCCGAAGTCCTCGAGCTCATCCACGGCCACCTGCCCGCCGCGCGGAAGGTGATCGTCGAGATCGGCTGCGACCGGGGCGGCACCCTGTACGCCTGGACACGCACCGGCGCCGACGTGCTGGGCATCACCCTGCCGGACAACGGGTTCGCCACCGGCGGGTCCGGCGAGGCGCTGATCACACACGGGGCGCTGGTGCACCGCGGCGACTCGCACGCCCCGGCGTCGCTGGCCTGGCTCACCGGCGCGCTGGGTGACCGGGCGGTGGATGTGCTCGTCCTCGACGGCGACCACACCACCGACGGGCTGCGGGCCGACTTCGACATGTACTCGCCGCTCGTCGCGCCGGGTGGGCTGATCCTCGTGCACGACATCGCCAGCAAGGGCGACACCCGGGCCGAGGTGCACAAGGTGTGGCCCATCACCCGCGACGGGTGGGCCACGGGGGAGATCCTGTCCAAGATCCGGCGACCGTTCGGTTGGGGCGTCGTCCACGTCCCCGAGCAGACCTAAGACGAGGGGAGGTGTGCGGTGGCGCTGTTCCGGGCCTTGGTGACAACCAAGCTCACCGTCTCGCACACCTTCACCGTCGACGAGGTCCCGACGGACGCCGCCGGCGACGTCACCGCCACCGTCAAGCGACTCGACGGAACCGCCGTCGCGGCGCCGGCCATCGCAACCCACCCCGGCAGCCCCGGCCTGTATGAGCACGCGCTGCCCGCGTCCGCCCTTCTGGATGCGTGGTCGCTGGACTGGACTGGCACGGTCGCTGGCGCACCCGTCAAGGTGACCGACCACATTGAGCACGTGGGCGGGTTCCTGTTCGACCTGGGTCAGGCCCGGTCCACGTTCGGCAGTGTGCAGCAACCGTGGAACACCAGCCGATACCCGCCGGAGCTGCTCGCCGCCAAACGCATCGCCACCGAGCAGGAAGCCGAAGCCATCGCCCACCGGGCGTTCGTGCCACGCTTCGCCCGGTTCGTGCTCGACGGCACCGGCACCACCGAGCTCGTCGCCCCCGACATGGACCTGCGCACGGTGCGTGCCTGCAAACTCGCCGACCGGGCCGGTGCCACGTTCGTCGACATGGACGCCGGGTCGCTCGCCGCGGTCGCCGCACAACCATCGGGTGTGCTCATCCGCGACGACGGTGGCATCTGGCCGGCGGGGCACCGCAACGTGATCGTCGAATACGAGTACGGCCTGGACTACCCGCCAGGCGAAGTCAGCGACAACGCGATGCTGCGGATGCGTTACCTCGCAACCGCCAACCGCAACACGGTCCCCGACCGGGCCATCTCGTACACCATCCTCGAGGGCGGCATATACCGGATGGCGCAGGCCGGGAAACGATCCACCGGATCCCCCGACATCGACGCCGCCTACCTGCGAAACGGCAACCCCACCTTTTGGCTGGCGCAGCGATGACAACCAACTCGTACGCCGCCAAGCGGGCCATTTTCGACCGGATGCGGGAACATTCGCACCTACCCGGCAACGCGCTCTCCGACGCGCTCGTGTCCTACAGCGACCCGGGCAGATTCGGCCAGGGGCACACCGTCTACGGCGGTGGGATCGTCTTCGACCAGCCCGAGGAAGACGAGGCCGTCGACGGCCGCGACATCCTCACCCATGAGAGAGCCACGATCGGGGTGCACATCCGGATCGAGATCCCCACCCCCGAGGACGGACGCGGCTGCGAAGTCAGCGACCTGATCGCCGAGGCAATCGGTGAGGAGATCGGCGCCCTGTTCAGAACTGATCGGCACCTGGCCGGCGGGGGAAGCACCACCCGCATCTCCGGCGGCCAGTGCGATCAGGGCGTCACCGACACGACTGTCACCTCAACCCTGACCTATTACGTCGGCGTCGAGTCGGACTTCAAGCAGTAGAGCCATATCAGCCAACCGAACATCTAGGAGAGCGCGATGCCCCTGTCAGGAACTAGTGTCGGCCTTTCTGTGCTGACGACGCTTATCGGCGGGCTCGACATTCAGACGCAGAAGTCGGAGCTCCAGTTCACCCGCGGGTTCTCACTGGACTCGGGCACGGGCGCCAACCAGGCCGACAAAGTGTGGTCGGACACCCGCACCATCACCGCGTCCGGCACCGACGACATCGACCTGGCCGGTGTGCTGCTCGACGCGTTCGGGGCGGCGCTCACGTTCGCGAAGGTCAAGCTGATCGCCGTGGCCGCGTACGCAGCGAACACAAACAACTGTGTGGTGGGCAACGCCGCCGCGACCCAGTTCGTGGGGCCGTTCGGGGCTGCGACACACACCGTCGCTGTGGCACCGGGCGGGTTCTTCATGGTCGGCCGACCCGACGCGGCCGGCTGGGCCGTCGGCGCCGGCGCGTCCGATCTGCTGCGGGTGACCAACTCCGCTGGCGGCACATCGGTCACGTATGACGTGGTCATCCTCGGTACGTCTGCCTGAGCGGAGCCCGTTCATGTTCGGTGTCAGCGCGCACGTCCGGTTCGTGGTCGACGCGGACGCAGTCCAGCAACTGCGGGGCGACCCGGCGATCGTGGCGTACGTCCGCCGGGGCGCTGAGGGTATGGCCGAACAGATCAGAGAAGCAACCCCCCAGCACAGCGGCGGCGGCGGCGCGTCGGTCGGTGTGCACCCCGCTCCACGTGCCGTCGGCGCCTTCGACGCTGGCTGGGACAAGGCGCACTACTATCTCGGGTTTCCCGAATCCGGCACCAAATTCCAGGCCGCGCAAGGGTTCGCCTGGCGGGTCCTGCAGCACTACATCTACGACTAGGGACAGGTGACATGGGCACTCCATCAGCGATCGCGCTCGGGCCGGGGACGCTGTCCATCGCGGCTCTCGGCACGACCGAGCCCACCGACCTGACCACGGCGCTGCCGCTGGGTTGGGCCGGGTTGGGCTACACATTCGAGGGATCGAAGTTCTCCTACCAGCTCAATGTCGCCCCGGTCGAGGTGGCCGAAGAACTCGACCCGATCAAATACGCCCCCACCGGCCGCACCATCAAAGTGTCGTTCACCCTGGCCGAGGTCACCGCCACCAACCTGAAACGGGCACTCAACGGTGGCATCATCACCGCCGGTGCCGGCCTCGTGCTGTTCGACCCGCCGGCGTTCGGCACCGAGGTCCGGGCCATGTACCTATGGCAGTCCGACGACAACCAAGAGCGGTGGATCTTCCGGCAGTGCCTGTCCACCGGCGCGGTCGAACCGACCCGCAAGAAAGGCGCCGACAAGGCCGGCTACAACATGGAACTCAACTGCGAGAAGCCGGCCACGGGCCTGCAGCCGTTCCGGGCCATCTTCATCTCGCCGGGGCGTGCGTGATGGTGCGTAAGTACACGTCGCGCTCCGACGGCCGCAAGGCCGAACCGTTCGAGCTCGACGGGGTGGTGTTCCACCCGGGCGACGCGGTCACGTTCCTCGACATCACCGAGCTGGGCCGGTTCGCCAACCAGGAGATGGCCAGCCCCGAAGGCGCGGCCGCGATCGGCGAGTTTTTCAAGCTGCTTCTCGGCGAGGATTACGACCGGTTCCGGGAGCACATCCGCACACACCGAACCGATGAGGACACCATCGTGCGGGTGCTGCACGACGTGCTGGAGGACCTGAGCAGCCACCCTACGCAACGGCCGTCGGACTCGCCCGCTGGGCCGACGAGCACTGGCCGTACGTTGCGGGTCGTATCGCTCTCGCAGGGCACTGTGGACGAGATGCCGATCGACGAGGACCGGGTGAGGGAGCTGCTAGCCCAGGCGGAGGAGCAGCAGGCTGGCTGAACAGCCTGCCGGTCGGTGAGGCCATCGCGGTCGTGTTCGTCCTCGCCGGCGACTGGACACACCGCCGCGACGTGCTCTCCGCTTTGGGTGTGGCCGAGGAGGGTCTTGACCGCATGGAGAACGTGGCGAACCCCGAACCGATCTACCGGGCGCAGGGCACGGACCGGGCCGATGAGATCGCGGCATTCGTCGGCGGGTTCGACCATCCGTCGGTCGAGGGAGGTGCGCCATAGCAGGACGGAAGATCGGCGAGGCATTTGTCCGTTTGAGACCTGATACCGGTGGTTTCAAGCAGGAGATGTCGGCGCACGGCACCGACGCGGGTGACAGCTTCGCCAGCGGACTGGTCAAACGCGCCGCCGCCATCTTCGCCGGCGTGCAGGTGTTCTCGTTCCTGAAGGGTTCGGTGCAGCAGGCCACAGAGTCGGCTGTGGTGATGCGAGCTACCGAGGCCGTCATCAAGTCCACCGGCGGCGCGGCCGGTGTGACCGCGGACCAGATCGGAGCGTTGTCGACCAAGCTGTCTCAGCTGTCTGGTGTGGACGATGAGTTGATCCAGCACGGCGCCAATGTCATCGCCACATTCACCGGAATAAAGAATGCCGCCGGTGAGGGCAACGACATTTTCGATCAGACCAACCTGGCGGCGCTGAACCTGTCCGTCGCACTGAAAACCGATCTGCAAAGCGCGTCGATCCTCGTGGGCAAGGCTCTCAACGATCCGGTGAAAGGTGTCACCGCTCTGCGGCGGGCGGGTGTGCAGCTCACCGAGCAGCAGACGGAGCAGGTGAAAAAGTTTGTCGAGGTCGGGGACGTCATGTCCGCCCAGAAAATCATTCTGGGCGAGCTGGCTGTCGAGTTCGGCGGCGCGGCCGAGGCTGCGGCGACCCCGGCCGACAAGGCGAAGGTGGCGTGGGGCAACTTCCAGGAGCTGCTCGGCGGCCTGCTCCTCCCGGCGATCGGCAAGGTGTCTGAGATCTTCACCAGCAAGGTCGAGCCGGCGTTGCGCGTCGGTATCGAACTGCTCACCAAAGGTTGGTCCGGCGGGGTCCGGGACGGGGCCGGGTTCATGGAGCAGTTCGGCGCTATAGCGCACCGGGTGTTCACCGTGATCGGAGACATCCTGCAAAACGTGGTGTGGCCGGTCATCAAGGATGTCGTGACCACCCTGCACGATCTGGTCGGCTGGGTTAACCAGGGATCGTCGGGCGCGCAGGTGTTCCGTGCCGTTGTCATCGGTCTGACCGCCGCGTTCGTGGCCTACAAAGTCGCCATGACGGCGATTGCTGTGTGGACCGGCATCGTCACCGCGGCGCAGTGGCTGTGGAACATCGCGCTGAACGCCAACCCGATCGGGCTGATCATCCTGGCGGTTATCGCACTCGTCGCCGCGATCTTCTACCTATGGACCCACTCCGCCGGATTCAGAAACTTCTTCATCGGCATTTGGGAACACATCTGGGGATTCCTCAAAGCGGTCGGTGGATGGTTCGCCGGCCCGTTCGCCGACTTCTTCAAGAAGGGCTGGCACTTCATCGAGGACGTCATCAAACTCGGCGTCGCCATTTTCAAGTTCTACTGGCAGCTGATTCAGGATGTGGTCGCTGCCGTGGCCGGCTGGATAGAGCAACGCATCAACACTTTCGTGGCGAACTTTAAGGCGATCTTGGCTGGCATCGGTGTGATCGTCGGATGGTTTGTTGACACATTCAACCGTGTCAGGCAGGCCGTCGCGGATGGCATCAGCGGCGCGATCAGTTTCGTGGCCGGTCTGCCGGGCCGCATTCTCGCGGCGATAGGCAACCTGGGTTCGTTGCTCTACAACGCCGGCGCCGACATCGTGCGCGGCTTGTGGGAGGGTATCCAATCGTTGGGCAGCTGGGTGGCGGACAAGGTTCGCGGCTTCATCAATCAGTTCGTCCCCGGCCCGGTGCGGCGCCTGCTGGGCATCGAAAGCCCATCCAAGGTGTTCGCCGAGATTGGCGCCAACACGGTGGAGGGCTTCGCTGTCGGCTTCGGCCTGCGTGCCCGCCAACTCGACGGTGCCCTGACCTTGCCGCTGCCTGTTGGGCCGGCAGGGTTGGCGAACACTCCGATCGGCGGTTGGCAGCGCGAGGCCGGTGGAGGGACTGTCCGGCTTGACCCGGATGACCTGCGGGCCCTGGCCCGGATCATTGAATCCCGTCCGGTGCAGGTTCACATCGATGACCGGATCGGTGCACAGGCCGATCTTTATGTGAGGGGACGCTGAATGGCGCTGTGGCAGTTCGTGGATTCGGTCGCGGCTTCGCCGACCGTTCGGCTTGATCTGAACGCTGGGCTGCTACGCATCGGCGACGGGTTCGATCTGTCCCCGGCGCCGGTGCGGCGTTCGATCGCATCAAGCATGCTCACCGACGGTGAGCAGATCACCGGCTGGACTTACGGCAACCGGACACTTGTACTTCCGGTGCAACTGCTCACGAGCTCGGCGGACGAGGCGGCCACTCAACTGCAACGCCTCGGCCGGGAGCTGGCCCGGGACAGCAACATTCTGCGGGTCCAACTCGGCACTGTGCCCTACTTCTTCCGGACGTTCGCCGCCCCGGACTACACATTCAAGATGCTGAAAACCTTGGTGGAGCTCGGCAAGGCGACGCTTGAGATCCCAGCCGATCCGTTCGCCTACGGCCTGCGTGAGGATGTGGCCGTGGGCGTGGTGACCAACAACCCGGCCGCCGCCACCCGCGGTGGTTTCTTCGACGTGACCGGTGTGAAGGGTGACGTGCCCGCCCCGCTCATCATCAAAGACATCTCGTCAGGGCTGCACCCGTTCGGCATCCTCGCCACCCGCAGCCGGGGCACGCCCTCCGACCTTGTGTGGTTCGCACAGGCCGAGGACATTGCAGTCGTCACGGCCGGCACCGACACGACCAACCCTGGCGGCGGCCCAGACGCGGCCATGTCCGGCACCGGGACGAACAACTACCTGCGAACCGACTTCGCCACAGCCACGATGCAGACCCGGCTGACCTGGTCGATCGGGAACGGGCTCACCGACGGGCAGAAGAAAGCCATCCGCGGCACCTACCGGGTGTTCGTCGTTGTGCGGCGCAGCGCCGCCGCCTCGGTGATGACCGCCCGCACCTCCTGGGACGCAAGCTGGAGCGGTGCCGACGCCAACGGACCCACCGTCACCATCCCGCAGTCCACCAGCCGCCAGCTCGTCGACCTGGGGCTGTTCAACATCGGCCCGGAGAAGGAGGTACGGCCCGGCCGGTTCGGCTCCGAGGCTCCGCTTCTGGCGCAGCAAATCCGCATCGAGGCGGCACGCACCGGGGCGGCGGAAAACCTTGACTGGGACCTGATCCTGCTGGTGCCGGCAGACGAGTCGTGGCTTAGCTGGTTCACCGGATTCGCCGAGGACACCAGCTATGACGCGTTGATCGACGCAGAGACTGAGTCGGTCTATGTGTACGAGAACGGCGCCGACCCGTTCGCCGGCAGCGCCGATGTCTTTCCGACCAAGTGGGCCCAACTGGCGGGCGGCTTCCCGATGGTCAAGCCAGGAGTGACGAACCGGGTTTTCATGTTGACGTCGCTTAACATCACCATCCCGGGCGTGAACAGCACGGTGGCGAGCACGTACGACATCAGCGCTCACTATTGGCCGCGGTATCTGTTCATCAGGCCGGTGGCGTCATGAGCATTCCGGTCCCTTTGTCGGTGCGGCTGGCTACAGCGCGCGGCGACAGGCACGTCACGAAGGATCTGCGCGACCTGCGATTCCGGGAGGTCGCCACCGGCGGGTGGGCGTCGGCTTCCATGTCGCTGGACCGGCCACTAACGGTCGACCCGCTGGAGTTCGAGTACTACTCGCGCTGCTACGTCTACGACACCCGCAACGGGTCCGTCGTGTGGGAGGGCCGCATTGAGGACCCCGGCCGAGGCAACCGGCCAGACGGGCAGGTGTGGCAACTCACCGCCATTGGGCCGTCGGGACACGCACACGACCGCACCGTGCCACTCATCTACGTTGACGGTCGCCTGACCGCGTGGGAGCCGGCAGACAAGAACACACCCGGCGCGAAGGAACAGGTGTCGGCCAACCCTGGCGGCACCAGCAGCGCCGACGAGCAGGCGATCCTGATGCAGTTCCCGCAGGGCCTGGCCCTCGTCACCAACTCTCGTGCGGTCATGCGGTACTGGCCGATCCACCGGGCCGGGCAGAAGCTGGCCCGCTACGACTACACCTGGGACGCCGGGGTCACATCGGGCGACTACCAGATCCAGGGTGTGACGAGAACCGCGGGCAGCGGTGGCGAGAACTCGCGGGCCGAGAACTGGAACACAGCCGGCGGTGCCTCCTCGGCCAAGGTGGTCGTGACCGACTTCCCCGACGGGCGCAACACCGTGGAGGTCCGGGGCATCCGCACCGGCGGAGCCACAACCGTCGCCGATGATGTGACATGGTGTGTTGCGATCGACCCGGTTGTGTTGGCGATGCGGTACAACGCCGACGGCACCGAGAAGACGACCAGCTACACCACCAACACTGTGCTGGCGAGCGAGGTGGTTGCCGACCTGCTGGGCCGGCTGCTTACCTCCTACGACGGCTCGAACGCCAGCATCGCCACCACCTCCTACGCGATCGCCCAGTTGGCATACCCGGACGGCATCATGCCCGCGCAGGTACTAGATGATCTGATGCTGCTCGAGCCCGACTACCGGTGGGGAACGTACGAGTCCAACTCGGCGGGCAAGCACCGCTTCGAGTGGGCCGCGTGGCCGTCGACGGTCCGCTACGAGGCCGACGTCGCCGACGGGTTCGACTCGCCCGGCTCCGGTGATGGGCTGTACAACGCCGCTCGGGTGCGTTGGGTCGACAACAAGGGCGCGATACGTACCAACCGCCGGACGTCCACCGTGGATGAGCTGACCGCGGCAAGCCTCACCCGCGAAGCGTTCATCGACCTCGGCGATGACATCGCGTCGTCGGCGGAAGCGAACCGGGTGGGCGACCAGTTCCTCGCCCAGCACGCCCACCCACCCAACGCCGGCCGGCTGGCGGTGGCTCGTCCGATCCGGGATCTGTCCACCGGCCGCATGGTCATGCCGTGGGAGATCAAGGCCGGTGAGCTGATTCGGGTGCGCGGGGTGCTGCCACGGGTGGATGCGCTCAACCCGACCGCCCGGGACGGGGTGACCATCTTCCGCATCTGGACGAAGGAGTATTCGGCGTCGCAGGCGGCGGCCACGCTCGAGCTTGACTCGTCGCACATGTCCACCGCGCAAATGCTCGCTGACCTGGCACGCAACCGAATCACCCGCCGACGCTGATCGAGGAGGTTGACTTGCCAACGACTGCGGAACTGCGCACCGAGGGCGGCGCCGCCGCGGGCATGTGGAACGCCGAACACATGTCGCCGACCATGCAAACACTCGCCGAACGGCTCCGCGCGTTCTACGGCGTGCCAGCCGGGAACATCGGCGCCAAGGGCGACAACGCGCCCGGGCACATGCGCGGCGCCCACCGGTCCCGCAACTGGATTCTGCACTCGACCTACTGCACCGACCGGCGCTACACCGTCACAGAGACACCCGGCAACCGGGACGGCGGTGACGGCGACTGGCTCGCCGGCATGGACATCAAGATTCCCCGCGACGCACTGATCGCCATGTGCCAGCGGCTCGACGTCGCTGTCCGCAGTGGACGGCTGGAGAAGATAACCGAGTGGTACGGCAACAAGGACGGGGACTTGAGGGTCGACGGGTACAACAACATCCGCGACCAGATCGCGTCGTCTGACGCGTCCCACCTGTGGCACCTGCACATGACGTTCGACCGCGGGCGTGCGGGTGAGGACCACTCCGACCTGTACACGATCCTGACCGGCACCGGCATACCAGCGAAGGAGAAAGAGATGTTCGCAGTTCTGAGGGATCTCGGAGGCGCAGGCCACTTCGGCTGGAACGGGTCCAGCCTCATCAAGCTGTCCGGCCGGATCCAGGACATCGGCTGGGTGCTGTCGGGCCGGCAGTCACCAAGCGGCGCACCCAAGTCCAGCACCCTGTGGCCGGCGATCGAAGCCGTCGGCCTCGCCGGGCCGCTGCTCGACCGCGAACCTTGGATCACCGTCTACGACGCGTCAGCTGTCATGTTCGGTTACGTGCCCGGGCAAACAGTGGAGGTGGAACTCACCGGCGAGCAGCTCGCCGAGATCTCCGCCGCGGCGCAGGCCGGCGCTGAGGCTGGCGCACCGACGCATGACGAACTCGTCAAAGCGGCAGCCGAAGGCGCCGAGCTTGCCGAAGATGCATAGCCGGCGATGATGCCACTCCCCGATGACGACATGTCGCTACGCGAGATAGCACGCACACTGGCCGACTTTCGGCAGGAGTTCCGCTCCCAGCTCGGCCTGCTGATGCGCACCGACGTGTACCGCGCAGAGCAGGCGGTGCTGACAAACCGGCTGGCGCAGTTGGAGAAGGACCACGAGAACGAGGAAGCGGACCGCCGCACCACACGCAAACTCGCACTCGGCGCGGTGCTCACATGCATCGGAACCGTCATAGCCGCCCTGCTGCTGGTCGCGTTGAAGTAGCCCGAAGAGGAGGCGAGCATGATTTTCGAGGTTGCGTTTTGGAAGGCCACCGCGGAGCGAGCGGTCAGCACCGCCGCGCAGGTGGCTCTCGTCGGTTGGGGAGCCGGCGCACTGCCAAACACGTCTCTGCCGTGGTGGACGCTGCCGGTGATGGCGCTAGCAGGCGCCGGCCTGTCCGTCCTCAAAGCCCTAGCTGCGTCGCGCACCGGCGACGGCGGGCCGTCGCTGACCAACGCTGAGGAGCTGCACTGACACGACGCGCGGTTAGTGTGAGCACGACTGCACGGGGGACACACCCGGTTGGGCCGGGGTGGGTCACATCTAGGGAGCTACTCCCATGAGTACCGCCGCCATCCGCAGAGCCATCGCCGCCAGCATTGCGGCCGGCCTGCTCACCCTCGCCGCGATCGCCTCAACCGCCGGCGCGTCGGGCGCCGACGCCGGCCTGGCCGGGCTCGAACTGGCCCGGGTGCAGCAGGCCAACTGTCAGGTCCTGCTCGCCGGCGCCACGTCCAGCGGGCAACGCAACCGGGCCAACGCGTGTATCGCCGATCAGCAGGTCATCATCGACCGGCTCACCGCGGCCTCGGCCTCGCCGAGCTCCTCGCCGTCTGCTACTCAGGCACCCAGTAGCAGCCCGTCCACGAGTACGCCGCAGTCGCCTAGCCCGAGCCCAACTTCCAGTCTGGTACCAACTAGCAGCAGCCCGGTACCAACGCCCAGCCCGACGCTCACCGGGCCGCCGGCGTTGCAGACCAACTGCTGGGCCCAGCTCGCCGCGTGCGGCTACCCGGACCGGGCCACCACCGGACGACACCTCACCGGCGGGTTCGCAGCCACCACCAGCGGAGACCTGCACATCTTCACCGCCGGAACCGTCATCGACAACCGGCTGCACACCGGCGCGATCTACGTCCACGCCGCCAACGTCACCATCAGAAACTCGGTCATCAACCTGACCTCCACGGTGCCGTGGGGCATCAACACCGAGGCTGTTCCGGCCAGCGGGCCGACCATCATCGTCGACACCGACGTCACATGCGCTGCCGGGCAGGCCCACGGTGTTGGCGCGATCACCGGCCCCAACTTCCGGGCCACCCGCATCTGGTCGGTCAACTGCGAGAACGCGCTCGAGATGGGCAACAACTCCCAGGTCGTTGACTCGTACCTGCGGGGTTCGGAGAACGGTCCGGGGGATCCGCACGGCGACGGCATCCAGGCGCAGTCCGGCAGCAACATCGTCATCCGGCACAACACCCTGCTGCAGGGCAACCCGATGACGTCGGCGATCATCACCAACCCGACGCTGAACAGCCACTGGCTAGTCGAGAACAACATCATGGGCGGCGGCGCGTACACGTTCTACTGCCCTGAGGATCCGGCACAAGGTGACTTCGTCGTCCGCAACAACCGGTTCTACCCGTACAAGAACGCGACCGGGCAGAAGCTCTACGAGCTGGGCGACAACCACGCCCCCGCGTACGGACAGACCGACGAGTGCTCGGACTCGCGCATCACCTGGACCGGCAACATCGACGAGTACCTGCGCACCGTGCCGGCCGGTGGCCTGAACTGACCGAGGGCACAAAAAAGGCCCGCCCTGTCGGCTGGACAGGGCGGGCCTCTTCTTTGTACCTAGCGACCAGCCGAACCCGCTAGGTCCGGTCGGTCACGGTGCCGGGCTGACCGGCGCGCTCTCGGCTGCAAACGCAGCCTCGAGCTGTGCCACCGTCGTGGCCTTTGGTGCACGCGGCTTGCGCGTCCGCCGCGCCGCGTTGCGCTTGCGTGTCGCCGCCGCCTTGTGGGCTGCCGCTGACCGCTTGGCCTTCAATGCCTCGTCCACGTCGGACGGGTCCACCACAACCGCCTGCCGACCGCCCTTTGTCGCGTGGTGCTCCAGCAGCATGAACGCGCCGACGACGATAACGCCGAAGGCCCGCTCGCCCAGGTTCTCGCCGGCGTACACGTTGCACGTGAGGGAGAGCGTGGCGCCCGCCATCAGCAGCCGGAAGCCGCTGCGGCGGAACGCGGGGCTGAAGCACTGGGCCATCGACAGCTTCCCGACGATGGCGACCAGGTCGATCAGAGCGGGCGTGGTGTACGCCTGCCAGTCGTGTAGGCCCAGCTTGTGGGCCGTCTCGACGATGTGCGTTGCACTGACGGCTGCCGCGACCACCAGCAGCAGCCACACGACGACTGAGATCATCGCCATGCGCTTGGTATTGCTCATGTCCGTCTCCCTCGGACCGGCACCCCCGGTTGGGGTGCGGGAGTGACGCGGCGCCAGCGAAGGCGGCAGGGGAGAATCTCTCGCGTCGTGCCCGGGCGCCGTACGGCTGCCACACGGGCTGGTCTGTGCGGCTCACGCGCTGGTGAGGTGTTTCCCGATAGCCCTCCTGCTGCCCTCTCGGGTCCCGGTTCCTGGCTAGTGGCTGGTGCTCTGGAGTTTTCAAGTTCCTTGCTTCTGTCTCCATCATAGCAACGTCACGTTGCATCCGTCAAGCGACGTTGCCTACTTGATTGGCCGAGCCATGTGTGCGACCATCGGAACCATGACCGAACTCAGCAGGGCGCTACTTGCGGCGGCTCGTCGGCGCACTAAGGCGGCCGAGGAGCTCGAGGCCGCTCGGCTGCACCTTGCGGAGCAGATCCGCGCCGACGTGGCAGCTGGTGTCCGGCAGGTCGACATCGTCAAGGCGACCGGCTACACCCGCGAGCAGGTCCGTCGCCTCGCCGCCGGGAGGACCACATGACCACCGAAGACCAGCAGCGAAAGGACCGCGACCGCGCCGCTCGTGCGGCGCTGTTCGCCGTCGATTTGTTCGCCCTCAACACCCTCGCCCGAGTGCACATCACGGAAGCGAGCCGGACCCGCCTAACCGTTGAGGCCGCGCTCGGCTATCTCATCG
>Ga0137431_1000242_pt1 | contig 23215 bp, 11 predicted proteins | sample EasRivERMZT800_2_FD_104646 | JGI IMG/M metagenome (GOLD analysis project Ga0137431, IMG submission 104646) | Soil microbial communities from meander-bound floodplain in the East River, Colorado, USA - East River MetaG ERMZT800_2 | ecosystem: Environmental > Terrestrial > Soil > Floodplain ... | reverse complement strand
TAAGGACTATTTCACCGACCCGGAGCGAGCTGAGGCCGGCATCAAGCTGGTGTTGGGCGAAGGCAAAGTCACCGACTACGAACTCACCGCGCGCGCCAGGGACGGCAAGGAAACCGTGGTGTCCTACAATGCGTCTACCTTTCACGACCGCGACCGGAAGTTGCAGGGTGTGTTCGCCGCCGCCCGCGACGTCACCGAGCGCAAGCGTTACGAGCAATCGTTGCAGCAAGCCAACCGTGCCAAGAGCGTTTTCCTGGCCAACATGTCGCACGAAATCCGCACCCCCATGAATGCCATCCTCGGATTCTCCCAGCTGATGCTCCGCGACCAGGACCTCACCGCCCAACAATGCCAGTACCTGGGAACCATCAACCGTAGCGGCGAGCATCTGCTCGCCCTGATCAACGACATCCTGGAGATGTCCAAGATCGAAGCAGGCCGCACGACCTTGAACCCCTCCACCTTCGACCTGCCCATCTTGCTCAAAGACCTGGAGATGATGTTCCGCGTCCGCACGGATGAGAAAAAGTTATCGTTCTCGGTGGAGATGATCGGCGATGTCCCCCAATACATCGTGACCGATATCAACAAGCTGCGTCAGGTTTTCATTAACGTGCTCGGCAACGCCGTCAAGTTCACCGAGCAGGGCGGGGTTGTCATGCGCGTGCGCGCGGATTGCGACAACGTGCTGCCGCCTTGCTTGCGCGTCGAAATCGAGGACACGGGCCCGGGCATTTCGCCAGACGACCAAGACAAGTTGTTCCGGCATTTCGAGCAGACCAAGACCGGGCAACAGGCGGGGACCGGTACGGGGCTGGGCTTGGCCATCAGCCGGGAGTTTGTTCGCCTGATGGGCGGAACCATCACAGTCAACAGCCAGGTTGGCAAAGGCAGCGTTTTCGTTATTCAACTGCCTTTGAAGGAGGGCCAGGCCCAGGCGGTTCAAGCGAAAGACAAGCCCCGGCATGTCCTGAGGCTCCAGCCCGGGCAGGCGGCGTGCCGGGTGCTGATTGCCGACGACAAGGAGGATAACCGCCAGCTACTGGCGCAGCTTCTAGCCCCCGTCGGTTTCGAGATCCGGCTGGCGACCAACGGAGCGGAAGCCGTCCAGGAGTTTGAGGAATGGCGGCCCCATCTGATCTTGATGGATTTCCGCATGCCGGTGATGGACGGCCGTGAGGCGATCCGCCGGATCCGAGCTATGGCCGGGCGCGAGGATCCCAAGATTATCGCTGTGACTGCCAGTGCGATGGACGAAAACCGCCAGGAGTTGATGGAGATCGGTGCCGACGATTTTATCAGCAAGCCGTTCAGGGAGGCAGAGCTGTTCCAGAAGATTCACGCCCACCTGGGCGTGGAGTACGTGTACGCCGAGGAGGGCGCGGCCGCGGCCTCGGAGAAAGCGGCCGAGCTCACGCCCGAGTCCCTGGCGGAGTTGCCGCAAGATCTTATTGACCCGATGCGTGAAGCAGTCATCACAGCGGATCTGGACCAGCTGCTGGCAAAGATCCAGGAGGTTGAAGCCCGCGATCCCCGCATTGCCCACGGGTTGCGCCGTCTGGCCGAAAGCTTCCAATACCAGAAACTTCTTGATTTATTAGGCACGGGAGAGCCCTAGGTAAGTTCGTTAAGTCTTCCAACTCTGCCGGCGAGAGCCTCATCGCCCGCTGGATCGGCTCTTCAAGGTAAGCGGTACCCGTGACCTTGCATCCACGATTGGTGAAGTAGGCGGCACTCTCTCCGGCGACCCAACCAGCGTCGAGGATTGAGCCGGCGCCCTTTGTCTTCCACGTCGAGGAACGCCTTTTGCCGCCTACCGATGTCCCAACAGGGGGCTTGGCCGGCGTAGGCGGTCTACTCACCAGCCCGTTGCCTCCGACAGAGTAGCCGGGCAGGGCATCGGGGACCGTTGAAGCCCTTCCGATGCCCCGATACAATATGCCTTGTCGGGACAGTCTTGGGATCGAAGGAACAGCTTCCGAGAACGGCAAGTATTCGTCTTACTTCTCCAAGAGTGAACCATGAGTCCCATCGTACTGATCCTTGTCGTGATCTTGATTTTCGTACTGCTGGGCGGCGGCTGTGGCTAGCGCAGCGCCAACAATGTCCTCGCCGGGGGCGGCGGGCGAGTCGGGTTATCTTGATTATCCCTCCTTATTCTGTCGAGGACGTTGCCGACCGCAGGCGGGCGGAAGCCGCAATGAAAGACTGGGGTCGTATGGACACGCCGTCCCCATCCATCCGAGACTTGGCCCTGCGATTGCTGGCTGCGAGCCAGACCGCCTCCGCTCCGCACGGGCATGAAGCGGTGCTGGTGAGTGAGAAGCTGCGGATTTCCCTGACAAGATTCGCCGGGGCTGACGGCTTCGCATCGCTCCTGCGACGGGCGTTGGTGCTGGCCAGCGCGGACTTGCCTTCGCTGCAAAGCGTCGAGATCGGCGCGGACGGCTGCCTGGAAGGATTTGAACGGCTCGACGCCAACACAGGCACTGGCGCGGGGGGGCGTGAGGCGGCGGTCGCGGTCACAGCGCGCCTGCTCGAGCTTCTGGTTACCTTCATCGGCGAATCCCTCACGCTGAGGCTGGTGCATGAGGCTTGGCCTGACACACCGCTGGGGCGGGGGGACGAATAGCATTCAAAAATCGAGGCTGATTGATGAGCACCAAAGGAAAAGGTCAGGGAAAAGTTCAAGGCAAAGATCAAGTGACCATCCGGCAACTGCCCACTGGCGTGCCGGGCCTTGATGAAATCCTCTGCGGCGGCCTGCCCGAGTACTCCTTCAACATCATCGCCGGCGCTCCCGGCTCCGGCAAGACCACGCTCGCGCATCAAATCATGTTCGCGAACGCCAGCCCAAAGACGCCGGCGCTGTACTTCACCGTGCTGGGCGAGCCGGCCATCAAGATGCTGCGCTACCAGCAGCAGTTCACGTTCTTTGGCCAAGCCAAGATGGACGGCGCGATCCGCTTCGTCAACCTCAGCCAGCTCGTTCTAGAAGATGACCTCGGCGCGGTCCTCGATGCCATCGTCAAGGAGGTCGAGGCGTGCAAGGCGCACATCGTCGTGGTGGACTCGTTCCGCACCGTGGTGCGCAAGGCGCTGAACAACGCGAACGAATTGGAGCTCCAGGGCTTCGTCCAGCGCCTGGCGCTTCACCTGACCAGTTTGCAGGCCACCACGTTCCTGATCGGCGAGTACGTCGAAGGTGAGCTTCGCGACAACCCGGTCTTCACCGTGGCCGACGGGCTGTTCTGGCTCTACCAGAGTGTCGAGCGAAACTCGATCGTGCGCAAGCTGCAGGTCATGAAGATGCGCGGCCAAGCGTCCGTGCCCGGCCTGCACACCTTCCGCATCACCGACGCCGGCCTGCACACCTTCCCGCGCACCTTCGGCCTCACCGATAATAAATCGGACCACGTCAAGGGCCGGCGGCGTCTTTCCACCGGCGTTCGCGAACTCGACGCGCTCATGGACGGCGGCATCCCCGAAGGCGACAGCCTGCTCGTCGCCGGACCCTCCGGGGCGGGCAAAACCGTGCTGGGTATTCAGTTCATCGCGGAGGGTGTGGTGCGGGGCGAGCCGGGCATCGTGGCCATGTTCGAAGAGCTTCCCGACGAGTTCATGCAGCGGGCAGCCTCGTTCGGCTTCGACCTCGACAAGAACATCAAAGACGGCTCGCTCAAGCTCATTTATCTGAGGCCACTGGACCTCTCGGTGGATGAGACGGTGCACGAAATCGTCAACGCGGTCAAGGAGATCGGCTGCAAGCGCCTGGTCATCGACTCGCTGGTCGGCTTCGAGATGGCGCTGGCTCCCGACTTCCGCACCGATTTTCGAGAATCGCTTTACAGGATGATCGGGGCGCTCACGCGGTTGGGCGTAACCATTATGAGCACCGTCGAGGTCGAGGAGAACTTCACATCGATGGGCTTGAGCAACTTCACCATCTCATTCCTGGCTGACGACATCCTGCGTCTACGCTACGCCTCGATCAACGGACAACTGCGCAAAGTCATGATGGTGGTGAAGATGCGCCGCAGCAAACACAGCATCGACATGTGTGCCTACGAGGTCAGTTCCAAGGGCCTCGTAATCGGCGAGCCGCTGCGCGGCTACCGCGCCCTGACCAGCGGCATCCCCGGCCCGTGGTCGCTTGAAGCCGGCCAGAGCCTTCCCGAGTTGCAAACCGACCGCCCTCCCGGCCCCCGGAAGGAGAGCCCACGGAGGAAGAAGCCCAGAAAGAAGAACTCAGAGAGTAGAGCCCGATGAAAGACACCCGTCCGGCGAGCAACCTGGAGCAGCAACTGCGCGAGATGAACGAGGCGCTGCTGATCTCGTCGGTCAAGCAGCACGAACTAGCCGAGCAGGCGCAGAAGGCGGAGGCGACGTTGGCCGACCTTGACCGCCGCAAAGATGAATTCCTGGCGATGCTGTCGCATGAACTTCGCAACCCCATTGCCCCCATCCTCAATGCCGCCCTTCTCTTGCGCCTGCACTGCAACCGGAATCGTCTGCTCGGCATCGAGGACCCTGTGATCTACCAATGCACCAACGTCATTGAGCGTCAGGTGGGACAACTGGCACGGATCATTGATGAACTGCTCGAAGTCTCTCGCATTACTACAGGTAGGATTCAGCTTCACCAGGAACGGATCGCCGTGGGCGTTGTCGTGAAAAATGCGGTGGCGACCGCCCGCTCGCTGATCGACCAACGCAAGCATGAACTCGCGCTGTCGCTGCCGACGCAAGCGATCTGGCTGCACGCCGACGCTGCCCGGTTGGAACAGGTTGTGGTGAACCTGCTCACCAATGCCGCCAAGTACACTGACCAGGGCGGTCACATCTGGCTGACGGTCCAACAAGAGGGCGAGGAAGCGGTGCTGCGGGTGCGGGATACGGGCGTCGGCATCGCCCCCGAAATCCTGCCACGCATCTTCGACCTGTTCACGCAGGCTGAACAGTCTTTGGACCGCTCGCAAGGCGGGTTGGGCATCGGACTGGCTTTGGTGCAACGGCTCGTGGAGATGCACGGAGGAACGGTGGAGGCTTCCAGTGCTTTGGGGCAAGGCAGCGAGTTCGTCGTGCGTCTGCCGGTGGTGCCGCCTCCCGAACCGCAGCCGTCATTGCCTCCCACCGAAAAGGCCCAGCCGACCAAACCATCCTTGCGCGTGTTGGTGGTGGATGACAACGTGGATACGGTAACGACCTTGGCATTGCTGGTGCAAGAATCCGGCCATGATGTTCGGACGGCTTACGACGGCACGGCGGTCCTGGAAGCGGCCCTCGATTACCGACCGAACGTGGTGCTGCTGGACATCGGCCTGCCGGGACTCAATGGTTTTGAAGTAGCGAAGCGGCTCCGTCAGCAGCCCGCTCTCCAGAACGCCGTGCTCGTCGCCATGACCGGGTACGGTCGGGAGAGCGACCGGCAGCGTTCGCAGGAGGCGGGGTTCGACCACCACTTGGTCAAGCCGGGCGATTTCGGGAAGGTGCTGCAAATCTTGGCGACCGTCTCGGCGTTGCCGGCACCATGAGAACCCAAGGAGAAATCGAGGCCGCCGTCTGCGAAGGGATCAGTCGCTTTGAGCGGGAATATGGGGCCGAGGCCCCAAGGCCATTCACGCCTATCTGCTCGGCGATTTCGTCGTCGTCCGGCTCCAGGGCTTGTTGACACCCGCCGAACAACTACTGGCCAAAATCCCATCCGAGAAGGGGAGAGACTTGCTCAAGCAAGTACGGAACCATCTGATCGAAATGGCGAAGCCGCTCATGCAAACGATGGTCCAGGAGATCACCGGCGTCAACGTGGTGAGCTTGCACCACGACATCAGCACCGTGACCGGTGAAGCGTTCGTTGTCCTGACCCTGGCCGAGCCACCCTTGTACCGCCTAGCGAAGAAAACATAGCCTCGTTATGCTGCGCGAGGGAAGAAGAAGCAGGACGAGGCCTGCTACATTTGCGACTCCCGCAGGGAGGAGATCGTCCTGCCCACGAACTGTCGGCTGGGCCAGTCCGGGAGTGCGTTGAGGATCGGGAGCCGTCCTTGAATCTGGAGAAGCCGAAAAGTGGCGCCAAGCAACCCGCCGGCATCTTGGTAGTGGACGACACGCCTGCCAATCTCCAAGTGCTGGCCGGCATGCTCAAGGACCGTGGGTATAAAGTTCGCCCCGTTCCCAGCGGCAAGCTGGCGCTGCTGGCGGCGCGACGCGATCCCCCGGACTTAGTCCTGCTGGACATCAATATGCCAGAGATGAACGGCTACGAGGTGTGCGAACATCTCAAAGCTGATGACAAGCTCAAGGGGATTCCCGTTATCTTCATCAGCGCTCTCACCGAACCCCTGGACAAGGTGAAGGCGTTTGCCATCGGCGGAGTGGATTACATCACCAAGCCATTTCAGATGGAAGAATTACATGCGCGCGTCGAAACGCACCTGAAGTTCCGCCGCCTGCAAATCGAACTTGAGGAGACCAACGCGCGACTGGCGAAGGCCAACGGCCGGATGTCCCGTGACCTAAGGGCGGCAGCAAAGATCCAGGAGACGTTCTTACCACGCGAGGTACCTCGCGTTCCGGGCACGGAATTCGCCTGGATCTACCGTCCCTGCGACGAATTGGGCGGCGATGGCCTGAACATCATCCCACTCGGCGATGGCAAGGTCGGGCTATACATCCTAGACGTCAGCGGCCATGGGGTCGCGTCGGCCCTGTTGTCGGTGACGCTGAGCCGTCTCCTATCGCGGCCGTCCGAGCCGTCCTCGATTCTGATCCGGGATAGAGAAGTTGGGGATCCGTTCGACATCACGCCGCCCGCTGAAGTCGCGGCCCGCCTGACCCGGCTCTTCCCATTCGACTTGGCGACCGGACAGTTCGCTACGATGGTCTACGGAATCCTGGACGCTTCGACCCGGGAGTTCCGCTACGTTTCTGCCGGGCACCCCGGCCCGGTGCATCTGCCCTCTTTCGCCGATCCGGTGATTTTGGAGAGCCGGGGGTGCCTGATCGGACTGGCAGACGAGGCCTACGAGGAGCGGTCGGTCCGCCTGGGGGCGGGAGACCGCCTGTACCTCTACTCCGATGGGCTCCCCGAGGCGATGGACCCCGCCGGCGAGCAGTTTGGCGTCGCCCAGCTCTTGGAGGCGATCGGCCACGGGCGGTCCGAACCGCTACAGCAGAGCGTTGCTCTCCTCCTGGGGCTGATCGCGCGGTGGAATGGATCCGAGAGACCTCAAGACGATATCTCCATCCTGGCGATCGAGGTCTCGGTCTCATTGGGCCTGGGAGAGCCCGGCGTCGAATCCCTCCTGCATCCGTCTGCCCCTACGAAAACGCAATGAGCCGCTTCCTGGATTCCAGGAGAAGCGGTTGTACTGGCATTACGGGCCGGCCGTGACCGTCCTGGTGTCGAGGTCCTGATCGGCGGTCAATACGTTCGGCCGCCTGGCAGCAACGCGGGATAGGAAGCCGCTCCGCGAACCATCGGCCGGTCGACAAGGGTGAGCCCTCTGTGCACAATGCTCCAAGTCATTTGGAGGTTCTAAATCAAGCGATCGCGGGCTAAGAATGATTACCGTTCTCATCTGTGACAGCCTGGCCGACAACAGAAGAATCATCCGCGAACTCTTGGCTCGGAACGCCACTTGGACCATTGCGGAGTCGGATTCGCCGAAAGAAGCCTTCAGCATTCTTGCTGAGCAGGACGTCGCGGTCATGCTCACGGATCTGGATGTACCAGATGTGAGCGGGCAAAGCTTCATTGAGGCCTTGCGGGCGCAGTTTCCGCAGCTACCAACGGTCGTTATCACGCCTGCCGGCCCGGACAAAGCAGTCGTGCGGGCGCTGTTGTTGGGCGCTGCAGCTTATGTTCCTAGAACAGCACTGGCGCGTGATCTCAGCGGCACAGTCGAGCGCGTGCTCGCCCTTTCAGAACCGCTTCCCGCCTGGGATCAGTTACGCGCGCACTGGTCGGGCACGGCGGTCCGCTTCGTGATTCCGAGCGATCGAACCTGGATTCACAACGTAGTACAGTATCTTCAAGGCGAGTTGTCGCGCTACGGGTTATGCGGTCCGGAAGACCGCACGCGCATCGGTATGGCCCTCGCGGAAGCGCTTGCCAATGCCATCATTCATGGCAACCTCGAGGTTTCGTCCGCCCTGCGTGAGAAGGACCCCGCTTGTTTTGAACGGGAGCTGGCCAACCGCACATCTACTGCACCTTACCGGGATCGAAGCGTACAACTAAACGCCTCCTTCGACCCTGCGGGGGCAACCTTCCTAATAGCGGATGAGGGACGTGGCTTTGATATAGGTAGCGTTCCTGATCCCACTGACGAGGAGAACCTTCTCAAAGTGACTGGCCGCGGGTTGTTGATCATGCGCGCGTTCACGGACAAGTTAACATTCAATGGGCCTGGCAACGAAGTGACAATGAGGGTGATCGCCAAGCCGCCGCGCGCCGCTGCGGTCACAAGCGGTGCTCGCGAATGAACGCCTTCAACACTTCTCTAGTTGATTCTGTGGACATCAGAACTGGAGCGCTGCTCGACCGTCTGACCGATGTCGCGAAGCCTTGTTGTATCGAACGCATACCGTCCGAGTCGGCGAGTCCGGTTCGCGCTTTGGTAAGTCACATCGTGATGGCCACGCCGCCCGTCGTATACCGCGAGCAGACCGTGCGGCTGGCCCTGGGTCCGCGGTTCGGCTGCCCCCATCGCGAGGCCACCTGCCCCGGTCGTCCAAACCAGTAGCCCATCGCAACGCGCACGAAAATCGGGTTGGCTGGGGCCAAGCCATTCCGAGCCGCTTCTCATGACGGGGCTCAGAGCGTAACACTACATCAATTCGCGTTCATCAGATCGGTCGTGGCCGGCGCCAGCACGGCCGATCGCACGCTCTCCAAAACGGTCACGGATGGCGTCCATTGTCGTGTCGAGCTGATGGTGCGTCGATGCTTCCGTAGACTCGAACAAGCTGAGTTGGCTGTCTTTTGTTAGACCGAGCTGTGACACGCCGACCCCGATGAGGCGGACTGGTCGCGGACGAGTTCGTTGCCACTCTTCGAACAGCATCGCGGCCACGTTCCAGAGGGCGTCCGTCTGATCCGTGGCTGCGGGCAGCGTTTCCCGCCGCGTGATCGTACTGAAATCGCCATAGCGGATCTTGAGCATAACCGTTCGGGCAACGAGTCCGTGACGCCGGAGCCTCCGGGTCACCTGTTCGATCTGCTCAAGAATGACCGATCGCAAGTACTCCCCAGCCGCAATGTCCACTGGAAATGTGACTTCATGGCTGATGCTCTTCGCTTCACGATCCGGCAGGACCGGTCGATCATCGATTCCGCGCACAAGCTGGAAAAACCGTTCGCCGGTCTCTCCGAAGTGCTGACGGAGTGTGTCGATTGAAAGGCCTAGGGCATCGCCGAACGTGTGAACGCCGAGGCGCTCGAACTCTGGCAAGGTTGCCTTTCCAACACCCCAAAGGCGCGAGATGGGCAAGGGAGCCAGGAAGCTCGCAATGTCTGTTTCATTGACGATCACGAGCCCATCCGGCTTTTGCAGGTCGCTGGCGAGCTTCGCCAGGAACTTGTTTGGCGTAACGCCCACGGAAGCGGTGAGCTGGACCTCCGAACGAACGCGCTCCTTGAGCATACGCGCAATGTGCTCCGCGGGGCCGAGGAGGCGTTCACAGCCCGTTACATCCAGGAAGGCTTCGTCGATGGAGATGGGTTCGACCAGCGGCGTGAACTGCTCAAGGATCTCGAAGACCTGATGCGAAATCTCCGCATAGCGTTCCATGCGTGGCGTAACGATGATCGCCTGAGGACACAGCCGTATCGCGGCGGCCATCGGCATCGCGCTGTGGCAGCCAAAGGGGCGCGCTTCATAGCTGGCCGTGGAGACGACAGCGCGGCCCTTCGGATCCCCGCCCACCAGTAAAGGCCTGCCGCGCCACTCGGGATGATCAAGCTGTTCAACGGCGGCGAAGAACGCGTCCATGTCGATGTGGAGAATTCGTCGCTGGGTCGCGCGATCCATGTCGTGCATGATACGTCCGAATTGGCCATCGTACGTCAGCGTGAAATCCCGGCCCTCCACGCGCCGGATCACCTTCTTTTTGGATTCCGACGGAGCAATCGGCTGCTGCGCCGAGGGCATCGGTGGCGCCATCCCCGGCCAGTACAGTCGTCATCGGTAAACGGTGCACGCAGGCACGTGCCTTTTGAATTCTTTGACGCCGGCGTCACTGACCTTCGTTCCCTCCACGTCCAAGGTTTGCAAGTTCGTAACCTTGGCCAAGTGTACCAGTCCGGCGTCGCCGACCTGCCTGCAGCATAACAGATTGAGCGATTGCAACTTTGTGAGCTTGACAAGCTGCGCCAGCCCGGCGTCGGTGACCTTCGTGTTCAACAGAACGAGCTTTTGCAAATTCGTGAGCGTGGCCAGATGCGCCAGCCCGGCGTCGCCGACCTGCGTGGCTAATAGGTAGAGCTTTTGCAAGTTCGTCAGCTTGGCTAGGTGCGCCAGCCCGGCGTCGGTGACCTGTGTGCCCAAAAGGCGGAGCGTTTGCAAGCTCGTGAGCTTCGCTACGTAGACCAGCTCGGCGTCGCCGACCTGCCTGCATGACAGATCGAGCGATTGCAACTTTGTGAGCTTGACGAGCTGTGCCAGCCCGGCGTCGGTGACCTTCGAGTTCAACAGAACGAGCTTTTGCAAATTCGTGAGCTTGGCCAGATGCGCCAGCCCGGCGTCGCCGACCTTCGTGCCCGCCAAATCGAGACTTTGCAAATTCGTTAGCTTGGTCAAGTGTATCAGTCCGGCGTCGCCGACCCGCGTGCCCTTTAGGTTGAGGTCTTGCAAGTTCGTGAGCTTCGCTACGTAGGCCAGCTCGGCGTCGCTGACCTGCGTGTCCGCCAAAACGAGACTTTGCAAATTCGTGAGCTTGGCCAAGTGCTCTAGTCCGGCGTCGGTGACCCGCGTGCCCTCAAGGTCGAGTACTTGCAAACTCGTGAGCTTGCCCAAGTGAACCACTCCGGCGCCGCTGACCTGCGTGCCCGACAGATTGAGCTCTTGCAAATTCGTGAACTTGGTCAGGTGCGTCAGCCCAGCGTCGGTGATCTCGGATCGTGCGAGATCCAGATTCGTAACTCCTGCAAGGTCGTCCTCGGCGACGACATCCACCGACTTGTTCAGGGTTTTAGCGATGGCGCTGAGAACGAGCCGCGGCATGTCTCGCAGTACCAAGCTCGCGCGAGCCGGTACGGATTGTATTGGCCCAGACTCTTGGGTCGGGGGTGCCGCCGATTCCGCCGGACGAGAGGGCGGTGCGCCCGGAGGTTTGGATGTGGGTCGTTCGACGGCCGTTGACGCAGCAACATTCGGCGAGAACGGGATCGCCATCAAATACCACAAATCGACAATATTCAGTAGGGGATACGCCTCATCGCGGTCCCGATAGCGGGGTTGGAGCGCTTTCAGGCGCTCATACCCCTTTTCAGCTTCCTTGCGCGCCTCGCGATTTTCGGCGCCGCGAGCTTCAGATGCCATCTCCGTGGAGGCAGCGCGGCCTAGAATATTGCTCACCACGAAATCACGGTTCCGATGAAGGAATTCCGACCAAGCCTCGAAGAACTCCCAGGCGCGTTTCTCGCGCATTAGCCCCCCGGATTCCGGCACGAACTTACGCAGCACTCGCTGGATGAGATACACCTGGCAACCCTGAGTGAAACGCTGGGCCTCGAATTTTTCTTTGTCCTGGGCTTCGATGTTTGACCCACTCAGCTTTTCATCTCTGGCTGCACCCGAACCGCGCAAGAGCGTGCTGTTCAACAACCGCTTGACTTCTCGCGGGTTGTGATCGGCCAGGTCCCGGATTTTGTCCTCAATGATCTTCTGATACGCGCCATTCCATCCGGAAAGGCACTTGGACCAGTATCCGTCGCTGGTTTGGTTGAGCGCTTGAATTTGCAAAGGTAGATAGTCCAGGACCTGCGTCTCGCTCGGCGGCACGTCGATCTCGACCTGGAACATCTTGTCGAGGTACTGATCAGCCTTGCGCTCTCCCAGACCTTGTGCCTTGTAGTGGCTGCGGACGACGGACTCGACGACATCGCGGTCCAGCCCGATGACGAATACAAGCTTGGGGATGTTGAGATAGAGCTTGAGGGCTTCGAGGACTTCGAGCGTGACGGCGGGCAGACAACGATCGAGATCGTCGATGAAGATGACCATCCGCTCGTCTTCGCCGAGTGCTTCCTGCACCCAATGCGACAGGGCGGTCTCAAACTCGTTTAGATATGCCTTCTCCGGATGCGCGGTCAGTCGATAGTCCTCGGCGATCTTCTGTAATGCCTGGAGGTTGACTTCGACTTCGCCGCCCAGCTCTTTCTTGCCCGCCGAGAGCTTCACGGTGCTGAGGACGTTAAAGAAGCCGCGCCCGAGAAACAAGCCGAACTTCTTCGCCGCACTGACCACCGTGGCAAGCGAGGCATTCTTGACATCAATGGTGTGCAGGATGACTTCGGCGATCAGCCCGCGCCAGACATCGGCCCGCTCGTTGAATTTCCATGGGTCGAACCAGACGGTGCGGACTCTCTTATGTCCTTGGCGATCGACTTCCGGTTGGCTCCATTGTCGGAGTTGGTCGGCCAGCCAGTGCATTCCGGACGTCTTGCCGGTGCCCCAATCACCGTAAATCGCGACGCAGAGCGGGGTGCGGGTGTTCTTGTGACGGATGATGTCCAGGACAGTTCCCAAACGAGGTTCGAGTTCAAAGGCGTCCCCTTCGCGGGATAAGCCTACGTCATCCCTGTCACGCAGAATCGCGTGATCGGAGAGGATGGTCATCCGTGGCGGTCGCGGCGCCTTTGGGGTTCCGGGGGGTGTAGCTTCTTTTTTCGCCACGTTTGGATGTTAAGGCACACCCATTGTCCGTCAAACTCACCTGCACTAGCCTTTATGTGATTCGACCGCCTGTCACCGTTCGAAAGGCACCACGGTCTAAGCGGAAACCGGTCTGTATCATTGCCCGCCGAATGCCCCGCACCGTCACCTTTTTTCTTTCCCCGAACCATCGGTGATTTCCGTCTAGCTGATCGGTTCAATCCACTCCAAGGCCGATCACCCCGCGCGTTCTCCTGGTATCAAGGAGGTATCCCATGAGCAAAGTCGTTTCCCAAGAGCAACGCCTGGCCAATCGCCAAAACGCCCAGAAATCCACCGGCCTCGCTACGTCCGACGGCAAGGCAAGAGTCGCCCGCAACGCCCTCATGGCCTGCTCGCCCAAGCCGGTCGGTGATCACGATGACGGAATCGAACACCTTTGCATCACGGTCGTAGTGCAAGCTGGCGAGCCGGTGAGCAATTCACGCAATTGATTTGCCCTTCCCGATGCCAACCGAGTGCTGGCTGTTTCAACTTCCGGAAAAAGGTATTGAAATGCGATTGGCTAGCGGCGCGTTCGGGCGGCTCGACCGGCGACCATTTCGCGATAAAGTCTGCCTGGGTGAACTGCCCCAGGGGTCGGAAGCATGAGGACCGTCGGCCCCTGAAGCAACCGGGCCGGTAGAGGGAACCCAACCGTCTTCAAGCGCCCACGAGGCGCGCAACAGAGACTTTTTCGATGTTGGGTTCGGTACAGCGAATCCAACACTTCATCTACCGTGCTGCTCCGGTTCGATAGCCCGACCGGAGCATCCTGTTAGGCGGGAGCACGGTATGGAACAACAGATGAAGCTGGCGAGACAACCTGAAGCTGTCAACCGAGATCTACTTCCGCCTGGTGCTCTTGTCGATCGTCAATGAGCGGGATTGTTCCATCGGCCCGCCCGATGCCGTCAAAAATCACCCGTGTGACGGCCTTGCCGCCATTGTTGCGGATCAGGATATGGTGGATCGTCTCGCGATAGCGATAGTGAATCTTGAACGACTTCCATTGCATCGGCAGCACGGGTTGCAACCTCAAATGATCCACCTCGAGCCGCAAGCCCAGCAGCGACTCGATGATCAGCCGATACATCCAGCCGGCCGAGCCGGTGTACCAGGTCCAGCCACCTCGACCGAGGTGCTGCGGATTGGCGTATACATCGGCGGCGATGACGTAGGGCTCGGCCTTGTACACGTCAATGCCGTCGCGGCTTGATCCATGGTTGATCGGGTTAAGCAGCGAAAGGAGTTCCCAAGCTTTTTTTGCATCGCCCAGGGCGGCGAAGGCCATCACTGTCCAAGCCGCGGCGTGCGTATATTGCCCGCCGTTTTCACGCACGCCGGGGATATAGCCTTTGATGTATCCGGGATCCAGGTGCGACCGATCGAATGGCGGGTCGAACAGCTTGATCAGACCGGCATCGCGGCACACGAGCCGCGCGTCGACCGCCTCCATGGCCGATCGGGCGCGATCGGGGTCTCCCGCGCCGGAAAGCACGGCCCAACTTTGCGGAACGGAGTCGATTTGGCATTCCGGACTGAGCGTGGAGCCGAGCGGTTCGCCATTGTCGAAGTACGCGCGGCGATACCACTGGCCATCCCATGCGTGCTGCTCGACGTTCTGACGCAGGGTCGCGGCGTGCGCAAGGCAAATCTGCGCGAAGACGGCGTCCTTGCGGCCCGCGGCGATTTCGGCAAAGCGCGTCAGCACCTCGTACAGGAATAGAGCCAGCCAGACGCTCTCGCCCGTGCCCTGTGCACCGACGAGATTCATGCCGTCATTCCAGTCACCCGTACCCATGAGCGGTAACCCGTGCGGGCCGAGCTTCAATCCATACTGGATGGCTCGGACGCAGTGCTCATAGAGCGTGGCGGACTCCTCGGAGCGCACGGGCAGGTCGTAATAGCTCTCCTCGTCCGGGCGCAGGGGCCGGCCGCCCAGAAAGTGCACTCTCTCGTCCAAGACACCTGTATCACCAACGTTGCGGACGTAAAGGCTTGTGACATACGGCAGCCAGAGGTAGTCGTCCGAGATATGTGATCGCACGCCGCGTCCCAGGGGAGGATGCCACCAGTGCTGGACGTCGCCTTCGCGGAACTGACGCGACGCGCACAGGAGCAACTGCCCGCGGGTCAAGCGCGGTTCGGCATGCAGCAGAGCCATCACGTCCTGGAGTTGATCGCGGAACCCGAACGCACCGCCGGACTGGTAGAACCCGCTGCGTGCCCACAACCGGCAGGCTAGAACTTGATAAATAAGCCATCCGTTGACCAGAATATCGACCGACGGATCGGGGGTCTCGACGTGGACGGCGCCAAGCGTGCGATTCCAATAGTTCCCCACTTCAGCAAGTGCGGCCTTGGCGGCACCGACGCCCTTGAAGCGCTGGATGAAACCGCGAGCCTCATCGAGGCTACGGCCAGCGCCGAGCATGAAAACAATCTCGCGCTCCTGCCCACTGGCCAGGGACAGTATCACTTGCATCGCCCCGCAGGGATCCAGTCCTGCGCCGACATGGCCGGAGAGCCGGGCTCGATACATGGCGGCCGGCTGCGCGGGGGAACCCGTGCGTCCCAGGAATTCAGTGCGTGAGCCGGAAACCGTGCGGCTCGACTCAGTGACATTTAGGAACGCGACGCGTTCGGGAAACTCGGCGTTGTAGGGGTTTCGGGCAAGCATGGCACCCGTGCCGGAATCGATTTCGGTGATGACGTGCAACATGGTCTTGGCACGCTGCTCGCCCAGCACCCACTCGACGAAACCGGTGAGGGATAGTCGCCGGGCGTAGTTGGAGTGATTGCGGATCTTGAAGGCGATGAACTTCACCGGCGCGTCCACGGCGACGTAACAGCTCATCTCCGACGAGATCCCGTCCTCGGCGTACTCAAAGACGGTGTAACCAAATCCATGGCGCGTCGTGTATGCCATGGCCCCCCGTGCAGGTAGAGGCGTTGGAGACCAGAAGCGCCCCGTCTCCTCGTCCCGGATGTAGAAGGCCTCGCCGGAGACGTCGGTGACCGCATCGTTGTACCAAGGCGTCAGGCGGAATTCATGAGCGTTCTCAGCCCATGTATATCCGCCGCCGCTTTCCGTCACCACGGTCCCGAAATCAGCGTTGGCCAGCACATTGATCCATGGCGCCGGCGTCACGTCTCTGGGCTTAAGCGTCACCACGTATTCACGCCCTTCACGCGTGAATCCACCCAGGCCGTTAAAAAAAACGAGGTCGCGCGGCGGTAGCTCAACCGCCATCGGTGTCTCCGGGCGGCGCACCGGCAGCGGGGTGAATCGCAGAGGCGGCGCTTCGGCGCGGTGGCGCGGCTCCGCCTGTTCGGCTAGGCTGCCGCCGGTATCCGACAGAATGACGCGGGCCGCCGTTTGGAGCAGGCCCTTGTCGTCGTCAGTAAACTGATCGGCGCGGCGGACGAATATGCCGCCGGGCCGGTCGATCATGTGGCCTTCCGTGCCGCCGGCGATCATCCCGATGATCTGATCGTGGAGGTTCTGGCGGTATCCGGACGCATCCTCGTTCAGGATCACCAGATCAGCCGCGAGGCCTTTCATTCGCCAGTAGGCATACGCACGCACGCATTGCCGAACGAACTCGATCTTCGAAACATCGGAGACGCGCACCAGCACGATCGGAAAATCACCGGAGATACCGTAGCCCCACAGCCCCGGTTGGCCGCGGCGGTTGCGGGCCAGCACGTCGGCTGGGGCACGCCGAATGGGGCTCGCGTACACTAAGGAGCTGGCCAGCCGCCCATAAACCTGGGCCTCGGCTTCAGTGGCATCGAGTTGGCGAAGTACCACCTGGCTGTGGGTCCAAGCCAGCTCGAAGACGCGTTCGGTCAGCCGCCGGTCGTGGTACTTCTCAATCAGTGCCTGCGCAGTCTCGCGCGTTTCGGTGACGCCGGTCACGATGTCAATGATGACTGTTTCGTCGGGCTCGACGGTGAATGCGCGGCGGATCGCCACGATCGGGTCGAGGACGGCGCCTTGACTGTTCTGAAGACGGGTGACGTGCATGGCGGCGGGGTCTTCGAGCGCCCGACCGCGGCCAATGAATGCCGCACGATCGGTCTCATACGAGGCTTCGCCGGCATTCACAGCGCTCACGGCCATAAGGTGCAACATCCAGGGCGGGCGCTCGGCTGCGGAGCGAGGACGTCGCGTGCACAGCAGCGCCTGACGCTCCGGCACGATTTCGGTCTGGACGAACAGGTTTGCGAAGACCGGGTGAGCCGCCTCGGCTGCAGGCGGCGCCAGGACGACCTCAGCATAGCTGGTCAGCTCGACACGGCGGCGCTCGGGGCCATGGTTGGCGATGCTGATGCGGCGCACCTCGATGTCGTCCTCGGGCGAGACCGCGATTTCCATATGCGTGTCAAGGTTCTCATCGCGGCGTCGGAAGTCGGCGCGACCTTGAGAGAACACGGCCTCATAGCTTTTGGCCGATTTGACCGTGGGCTGGTGCGTCACCGACCAGAATCGGCCGGAGTCGAGGTCGCGTACATAGGCAAACAGCCCCCAACAGTCTCGCGTGGAATCCTCGCGCCAACGCGTGACGGCGAAATCCTTGTAACGGCTATATCCGCCGCCCGATTCAGTGAGCATGACGTGATAGCGGCCGTTGGAGAGGAGATGAACTTCCGGCGCCGCGGTGGCCGGCTTGCGGAAGCTGCGGAGCGGAGCTGCCGCCTCGGCAACGTCCGGCCGAGACTCGGCTGCCTCGGACGTGTGGTGAAGGAACGGCGCCGCCTTGGGGATTCGCTCGTGCAAGAGCAGCGCGGTCGAACGAAACAGAGGATCAGATTCGAATCGTCGTTGCATGGGTCGGTCGAGCAGCAGGTGCGCGCAGGACAGCAGGCTCATGCCCTGATGATGGGCCATGAACGAGCGAACGGTTGCGCTGGTCTGCCCGTGCGGTAGCCGGGCAGCGGTGTAGTCGATGGCTTCGTAGAAGCCATAGGCGCCAAGGTGTCCCTCATCGGCAAGACGCTGCAGATTCGCACAGGCCTGTTCCGGCGCGATCATCAGCGCCAGACAACTGGCGTACGGCGCAATGACCAAGTCGTCGCTCAGGCCACGCATCAGGCCCAGGCCAGGTACGCCGAAGGCGCGGTATTGATAAACCAGATGTGTGTCGGTCAGGTAGAAGCAGGATTCGGAAATCCCCCAAGGGACAGATCGCTGACGGCCGTATCTAATCTGCCGTCGCACGGCGGCGCGGCAGGTTTCGTCGAGCAGCGTGCTTTTGAACGTGGGCATGACCAATAGCGGCATCAGGTACTCGAACATGGAGCCGCTCCAGGACAGCAAAGCGATGCCGCCGTCAGCGGCGGTGAGCGATCGCGACATCGCGAACCAATGTTCCTGTGGGAGTTTGTCTTGCGAGATCGCGATATAACTGCCGAATCGCGCTTCCGACGCCAGCAGATCGTAAAAGCTCGTGTCGAGCCGGTGATTCGTGACGTTGTAGCCGATCGAAAGCAGGCGCCGGGATTTGTCGTAGAGGAAGTCCAAGTCGACATCAGCCAGAGCGCCACAGCGCGCGGCAAGCTGCGCCAGTTCACGGAGGCGTTCCCGAGCGCGACCGGCGCCTTGTACGAGTGAGTCCCGCCAGCGCGACCATCCGATCTCCTCCTCGGCCAGCAGCGCGCCATGGTGCCGACGATCCTCGAGAATGGCATCGAGGATGGGTAGTTGCTGCGACTCGAAATTAGCGACCGCGCGAAGCGTGGCAACGCCGTCGAGCGCATGTCGCAACTCAACCGCAGATCGAGCGAGGTCACCGGTCTCGCCGGCCCAAATCGACTCCGGCAGCGGTCCGAGCATGACCCACGGAGCGAGATGGGTCAGATCGTCCAGCGCATCGCGGCACTGACGCTCAAAGGCTGCGACCCACCATTTCACCTCATCGGTGCTGCTGGAAACGGCGTCGATCAGGGCCCCCGCGACGTGCGCCGAGCGCTGCAGGAGCAGGTACGTAGCTGCGAGCGAGTCGGGAGCCGCCTGCAATTCGGCTTGTAGGTGTACGACACGTTCTTCTACGTTTGCCGTGGTGCTGACCGGCGCGTGCTTTTGCCCGGTGTGCCGCGCGCTCACAACGTCCCGCAAGACGCCGAGCGTATCGGTCAGACCGCTCCATAGTTGCGGCGTCAGAATCCTCTGGGTCTCAATTTCGAGGATGCCGCTGCGCAGGACGAGGAGGTGCCCGGCGAGGTTGCCGCTGTCAACCGTTGAGACATAGAGCGGCAGTAATGGTTCAAGCGTACGGGTCTCGTACCAGTTATAAAGGTGTCCACGAAAGCGCGACAGCTTCTCCATGGTCGTGAGGGAATTGGCGATGCGGTGGAGAAGCTGGCCCGCCGAAAGATAGCCGAAGTCGTACGCCCCGAGATGAGCCAGCAGGGAAATGCCCATGTTCGTCGGCGACGTGCGGTGGGCCAGAATCTCAGTGGGATGTTCCTGGTAGTTGTCGGGCGGCAAATCGTTGTCGGCCGGGGTAATGAACGTCTCGAAGTATCGCCACGTCCGGCGCGCGACGCGACGCAGGAAGGCGAGGTCCTCTGCGGTCAGTCGAGGCGCACGCCGTCGGATCGGGCGGCTCATCCACCACGCCACGAGGGGTGACAAGAACCAAAGTACAAGAATCAGAGCGGCCGTTCGAAGAGCCGGCGCGCCTTCGATCAGCAGTATGACTGCCCCCGCGACCGCCAGCACGGGCGACACCCACATCGAGCGTGAAAATGCGATCAAGCTGCTGTCAGAGTTGAGTTCCGCTTCCTGGGCTGTCTGCCATTCCATCAGCCGGCGTTGGCTCACCAGAAGCCGCCACACCGTGCGAAAGATGGCATCGAGACCGATGTACGCCTCGTAAGGCAGGCAGACCAGCATAAACGCCGTTTGGCCTAGGTGTCTGCCGGCTGTCTGTGCGGCGCCGCGAAGGTGTATCCAAAGCGGCAGATCAGGAGGCTTGCCAATGAAGTCGCCGATAGTGCCCAAGAGCGCCGGGATGACGAGGATCAACATAACGACCAGGGTCAGTAATCGGGCCGGAACGGGAAGAAGCCAGCCCAACAGGAGCAGCACCGTCATCGCTGCTGGCACCAGACTGCGTCGCAGGTTATCGAAGATCTTCCAGCGCGATAGACCAGAAATGAGGTTTCGCACCTTGTGGCCGTCACCCCCGGGTACACGCGGCAGGAGCCAGGGCGCGATCTGCCAATCGCCGCGGATCCAGCGATGTCGCCGGCTGATGTCGCTCGGGTAGCGGGACGGAAATTCATCGTACAACAGCACGTCGCTGACAAGCCCGGCGCGCGCGAAACAGCCTTCCAGCAAATCGTGACTCAGAATATGGTTTTCCGGGAAACGCCCTTTGAGCGCCTGCTCGAAGCTGTCAACGTCGTAGATGCCCTTGCCGATGAACGAGCCTTCGCCGAATACGTCCTGGTACACGTCTGAGACCGCGCGGGTGTATGGGTCAATGCCGGCATCACCGGCAAACAGTCGAGCGAAAAGCGACCGACCTGCGCTGGGCAACGCGACCCCGACGCGCGGCTGCAAGATGCTGTATCCGTCGACAACGCGGCCTTGCTTTGGATCGTAACGCGCCTGATTAAGAGGATGAGCAATCGCACCGACAAGCGTCCGTCCTGCGTCGGGTGGGAGCTGTGTATCCGAGTCGAGTGTGATGACATACTTGATCTCAGGCAGCAGGTCGGTCTGGCCAACGATGAGGTTGAAGCGATCAGTGGCGCCGCCTCGCAGCAGACCATTAAAGTCGGCCAGCTTGCCGCGCTTTCGCTCCCATCCCATCCATACGCCCTCCTGGGCGTTCCAGCGGCGGGGCCGGTGAAAAAGAAAGAAGGGCCCCGCATTCCCAGTGGTGTACTTCGCATTGAGTCCGTCGATGCCGTCCCTTGCCATGCGCAGGAGTTCACCGTCTTCCGGCATCACTTCCTCCGGCGCGTCGCGGAAGTCGGTGAGGAGCGCCCAAAATAGATTTGAGTCACGATTGGCCAGGAACCGCACTTCCAGCGCATCGAACAGGCCATTGAGCGTCTGCACGCCCGTGATGATGGTGGGCACAACGCACGCGGTCCTGCGGTCAGGCGGAATGCCGTCAGAAAAGTCCAACTTGGGCAACATGCGCGGTGGAAAGCAAAGCGTACAAATCCAGTTGATGAGGGCAACACTCAGATGACTGACGCAAGGTAGCAGCGGCAGTGCGATCAGCCAAAGCTGCCAATTCGATGCACCCCGCGATGATGCGTATCCGAGTATCCACATCGCGGCGGCAGCCGTTACCAGGGTAAAGGCACCGACGTAGCCGAGCAACGGGATGCGCCCGCCCAGCCGCTGGAGGAGGATCTGCGGCGACAGGCGCAGCCTGACGGCCTGCTCGAGCCGGCGGCGGCCCTTGTCGACGAGGTAATACCCGACGTGGTACGAGCGAACGTCGACATCATTCTTCTCAACGCGTTGGCCCGCGAGTTCGACCGCCTTCTGCGCGACTTGCTCCTCAGATAGTGGTGAGCGACGGGCGATCCTTTCGACCGCATGGCGATAGGAATCGCGCGTGGCGAAGTCCATGTCGGCGTAGGCGCCGGCGGGATCGTCGCGCAGTCTTTGCTCGACCACGCTGAGCGTCTCGACAAACTCGCGCCAGTCCATCGCGGCCAGAAACCGCAGACTGCCGATGCTGTTACCGATCGAGACTTGGTCGGCCGCCTGGGACTGAGTCTCCTGCTGGACGATCTGTTCGACCGAATGCCCCTGTTCGGCCAAGCGATGCTCGAGCCAAACCATTGGGACGGAGGCGGCGAGGCCGTGGCCCTGCAGCCGCCGCGTCAGCTCTGCAACAAACGCGAGCGTGAGGGTCGGGTTCTCCCGTACCATCTCAGCCGCGACGATGATCAGATTGCCGGGGTCTTGTTCCGGAACGGCGACCATCCGTTCGGCCCAGTCAATCGCCCGATCGCGGCTCCGTCGATGGGCCGCGAGCTGAGTGGCCACACGCCGAAGATTCTCAATGAGGGCAAGCCGAAGCATGATGGCGATGGCCCACAATTCGCCAAGATTGAGCATCGCGACGGACTGATACGCGTCTACAAACGCGGTGAGGCTCTCGGCGTCGACGCGGCCGTCGACGTGCGAAATCAGTTCCAAGGCGATTTCATACACCCGGGGATGGCCGGCGTTAGGACCACCGACGAGCCGGGGCAGCTCGCGGCTATACGTTTTCGGAAAGTGTCGCCGCGTCATCGCGATTTGCTCTTCGATCAAGTGGAAATTGTCCAGTAGCCATTCGCCTGCTGGCGTAATTTCTCGCTTGGCGCGAACGGCGCTGGTGATACGGCTGTAAGCGTTGAATAGGACGGACTCGTTGTCGTCCAGACGGGACAGGAGCCGATCGCGGCGGTGTCGGCCGTCGACGCCATGGCGAGCGGCCAGATCCTTGGCGTGCTGACGAAGTTGTTCGATGTTGAACAGCTCGGCGCGAAGCGGCGAGTCACCATCCATTGGCTGTTGCCCCAATAGAGGACGCGTGAGGATGCGGCGGAGTGCGGATTCTCCAACAGTGTTATCGCGAGCGAACGACAATTTCCATCACCTCGGCCTACGGACCACTTACTACTACGTCGCCACGCGGACTTACTCTACCTTCGTTTTCTCTTTACTGCGCTTGCCGCAACGCGACCACCGGGACACGGCGCCTGCGGTTGTTGGTGCCGATTGCAATGTCTCGATACGACCGATCGGGTTCCGCGGCCTGCCGGCTTTTGAGCGATTCAGTTGTCATGGTGTTATGAAACAGCACGTGATCAGCGTTAGTCTACTCTCCCGTCCAGCTTCGACTTTGCATCGTTTCGATGACGGCTCTTGGGGCGATATGGTCGAGGTATCGGGCGGTGGCGGCTATGCTGCTGTGGCCGAGCTGGCGCGAGATGATGCCAATGTCGACGCCTTCGGCGCGGAGTTGGGCGGCGTGGGTGTGGCGGAGGCCATGGGCGTGGACACGCTTGTCGTCTGTCTAGGGGGCGGATGGATGCCTTGCCCCCCTGCTACCTCTGCCGGTCTCCCGGCTATTCAAAACAAGATAGAGCCTGGGTATTGGCCCGCGGGTGCCGTTTGCCGCCTGGGCGCGCTTCGGTTGGCGCTATTCGTTCAAGACAAAAGTCACTTTCATGTTGACCTGGTAAAGCTTCACGCGGGCTCCATCGACCTCGACTCTTTGCTCCTTGACCCATGCGGAACGGATGTTTTCTACGGTCTTGGACGCTCG
>Ga0137431_1000240_pt1 | contig 23417 bp, 19 predicted proteins | sample EasRivERMZT800_2_FD_104646 | JGI IMG/M metagenome (GOLD analysis project Ga0137431, IMG submission 104646) | Soil microbial communities from meander-bound floodplain in the East River, Colorado, USA - East River MetaG ERMZT800_2 | ecosystem: Environmental > Terrestrial > Soil > Floodplain ... | reverse complement strand
GCCGGAAGGGAAGAATCCCGCTCCGCCTGTCAAATCGAAAGTGAAGTCCAAGTCAAAAGAATAAAAACAACTGCCCCGCGTTTGCGGGGTTTTTTAGTTACTTGCTCCATTTATCCTGTTCCAAAAAATCCGAACTTCCCGATCTAAAAACAAATAAAAAATTTATGCGGCCTGAGCTTTCGCGTGTTGGATCTTTTTATCACAATTATATAAACCAGGTGCCCGAAAATGATCTAATCGAAGCGTTTGAAAAACAAAGTGCTTCACTTTTTCGGTTTCTTGAAACTATTCCCGAAGAAAAATATGATCACCGCTATGCGGCAGGAAAATGGACAATTAAAGAAATATTGCAGCACCTGATTGATGCAGAGAGAGTTTTTGTTTACCGGGCATTGCGATTTGCACGAAAAGATGCTACTCCCCTGCCTGGCTTTGATGAAAACCTTTTTGTTGCAAACGCAAAGACAGAAAAAAGAACATGGGATAAACTCGTCGAAGAATTAAAAGTGGTCAGGAGATCATCTGAATTATTATTCCGGTCATTTGATGCGGATCAGCTGCAATCAGATGGCATTTCATCCAATAATCCCAATTATGTTTTGGCTATCGGGTTTATCATTGTGGGTCATGCCGTGCATCATCAAAAAATTATTAAAGAAAGGTACCTGTAAAAAATTTGCTGATTCCGTGAAAATTCCATTGATCCCGATTTGGTCAGTCGTTTCCATTTGAACAAAAAAAAATCCCGCTTTTGCTAAGCGGGATGATCAGTTTCTTAAAGCAAAAATTTATTTTACCTCAGCAATAAGATTCTTAAAAGTCTCCGGGTTATTCATTGCCAGGTCAGCTAAAACCTTGCGGTCAAGCTCAATTCCCTTTTTATTTAGCTTGCTGATAAATTCAGAATAGGTCAAGCCTTCTGCTCTAACTGCCGCATTAATACGGGCGATCCATAAAGACCGGTATTCTCTTTTTTTGAGCTTACGACCTACATACATGTAGGTCATTCCTTTTTCCACTACGTTTTTGGCAACCGTCAATACGTTTTTACGTTTGCCATAAAAGCCTTTGGCCTGCTTTAATATTTTTTTACGACGTGCTTTGGAAGCAACTGAATTCTTTGAACGAGGCATATCTTAAAGAGTTTAAAGTTTAAAGTTTGAAGTTGTTTAAGTCTCATTTGTCATACGGGTCATCTTTTTGTACAATCAACATTTGCCGTTAGACTATTTTGACTTATTTCAACCTAAGCAAACGTTTTACAAAATCCACCTGGCTTTTGTCCACAGCACCTTCTATTCTCAGGTTGCGTTTGCGTTTCTTTGATTTTTTTGTCAGAATGTGACGTTTAAAACTCTTTTGATGCATGATCTTTCCGGTAGCCGTCACCGTGAAGCGTTTTTTGGCACTGGAATTTGTTTTTACTTTAGGCATTTTACCCATTATTATAATTATACCCTTGAGGCGTTCCCCACCGGGGGACCCTTGTCGAACCTCTTCAGGAAATATCCACCTTGCCTAAGCATGGAATAGAGAAAGAACTTCCATCGACTCCGCTCAGGATTTCGGGCTGCAAAGATAATGGTGCAGCTCATAGCCACAAAGTCAATTTAAAGCAATCAGCCAGATATTTTAACGTTGGTTGATCTCCATAAAATTTAGAACTACCCTTAATTATTCTTTGGGATCCAACGCCTTATCTATTCTAACCAGCACATCCTGCAAATGGTAGCGGGACATTGCATCTGGCACGGAGGTGGAGGCCGCCTTTACTTCTCCTCGTAAAATGCTTAAGTGTGCCCTTACTACACTCTTTATATCTGATTTGTCAATATTTTGCGACGAAGTGCCTCCAAGCATTATAACTATAGCATCTGATGAGCCACTTTTTGGGGGATTAAGAAGATTATCTAAAATGTTCACATACGACTTTTGCAAGTTTCGGCGATATACATCAATTTTTGCTCTGCCGGGCAACTCACTCCAGATGCCTTTTTTCAGGTCGTTTAAGAGATCAGTTATGGTGTACGCATTATTTCCCTGAGTGGCTTCCGCTTCAACAAGCTTGGAGAGATTACGGGTACCAAGCACGCGGTTTAAGATATTGTCCTGCAGTCCACCAATAGTGTTGATGGCGCTAATACCGGTTTTTTCATAAATGCCATTATTAATAAGCCAGCCCGGTGTTGAAAACAATTGCTTGTTGAGAAAGTCAACAGCTTCCCTCTGTTTTACCCGGGGCACTACTTCATACACGGCTCCATTTTCTTCAACCATTTTTGGTGTTTCCATTATTCCACCGATATATTTGGCCACGTGACCCATATACATGGAAAATTGGGTAGTCACCTGGGTATACATTTCTCTTAAATTGCTGAAATCTTTATTGGGCTCTTTTGTCCACTCTTCAAGATTTGGCACTATGCGCTGTAAATTCTTAATACCGTACATTGCTCCTTTCACGCCATCGTCACCTACCTGCTCTCTCTGTGACCGGGGATCATCCGGGTTAGTTTCTGTACCAAACCACAGGCGGTTATCTTTCAGTCGTTCAATCACCCATTTATTCAGGAATGCTTTTTCTTCTTCATCTGATTTGTATTGCGGAAAAAGTCGATAGCCCCATTCAATGGCCCAAATATCATAATCGCCGATCCGGGGAAATAGGCCCTTTCTGCTGATTTTGTCTTCGGGTTGGGCAACGTAGTTAAAACGGGCATAATCCATAATTGACGGAGTATGTCCATTGGCCTCAACCCATGCTTTGTCCCGAAGTTTTTCAACTGGCACACTTGAACTTGATCCATAATTATGACGCAGGCCCAGCGTATGCCCTACTTCGTGTGATGAAACAAAACGGATCAGCTGACCCATGAGTTCATTGTCATAAATCATTTTCCGCGCAGCAGTGTCCAATGGGCCACATTGAACAAAGTACCAGTGATGGATTAACTCCATTACATTATGATACCAGTTGATATGACTTTCCATGATCTCGCCGCTGCGTGGATCGCTGATACTGGGTCCGCTGGCATTGGCAACATCCGACGGTTTATAAACAATGGCCGAATAACGGGCATCCTCGAGGCTCCAGTCAGGATCTTCGTCCTTTGAGGGCGCCATTTTCCCAACGATGGCATTTTTGAAACCTGCTTTTTCAAATGCTATCTGCCAATCGTTAACTCCCTGTATCAGGTAAGGTATCCAGGTTTTAGGGGTTGCCGGATCAATATAAAATAAGATTGGTTTTTTAGGTTCTACAATTTCTCCCTTTTTATATTTTTCGATATCCTGTTCCCTTGGCTCCAGGCGCCACCGTTTTACCAGGATAGCTGTTTCCACTCCCTGCGGATTTGCATCAAAATCAGTATACCCTACCGTAAAAAAGCCTACCCGGGGGTCATAGTATCTGGGCTGCATCGGCTGTTTGGGAAGTACCACAAACGAACTGTTCATCTCTACGGTAATATTTCCTCCAACAGGCGCGCTGGCCCCGGCGCTGGAGGGGCCTCCGGGTGATCTGCCATAGGTTTTTACCGATGAAATTTCAATGTTGATTGGGTAGGATCGTACGCCCACTATATAAGACTTATCCGATTGCTGTGAGCCGATCCGCAAAGCTGATTTAACCTGGCTTCCAAAAAACAAGATATCATTGTCACCACTGATATAATCCGTTATATCAATGACACTGCCACACGAATCTTTAGATAAGGCCTTTATATCAAAGGCCGCGGCGATCGGCTGCACATTTGATTTGTTTACTGCTGAATACATAGGCGAAGTGGAGTCCTTGGAATATTCCGCAAAGGAAATTGACCGAAGAAATATTTTATTATTGGGACCTTTTTCAAACCGCACAACATTTCTTCCCGCTTCATCACCCGCATAACCAAAAAAGCCACTGCGCAATCCGGCTGCGGACTTTGAAATGCGGTTTACTATCAGTATTTCACGTCCCATCAGGCTATCAGGGATTTCAAAAAAATATTTGTCATCTACTTTGTGTACCGTGAACAATCCCTCATCTGAAATTGCTTTAGCCGTAATAACATCCTTGTAGGGCTTGGGACCTGTCTGCGACCGGGAACTTGCAGGTGAAATTTTGGTTGTATCAGTTTTTGGCTGACCAAAACCTGCCAGGGTAAAGAAAATGCTGAAAACGATTAAGCTAAAACAGGATAGAGGTAATCGCATTGAGTGTATGGGGTTTAATTTCGAAAAAAAGTCTACTAAGATACGGAAAGGATTCATGGAGGAAGGTATATTCAGGATTTTAGTATCAATGGCTAATCTAAGCGATGAACAGCGAATTTAAAGTATAAATAAGAATGATAAGTCATTGAATAATTCTGCAATTTACATTGTTGAATGAGTCAATTGTCTTACAACCGGGTCATTATACCGTCAATTCTGAAAAAAACCCAGCAAAGTAGCTGGGTTAAATAATATTAAAACAGAACCGGAACTGCTCGTGGTCATGCGTTGTCAATCTTTGCGACTTTCTCGGCTTTCTTTTTGCCTTTGGGTGCTATCATAGCCAGCATCCTTCTGCCTTCCAGCTTAGGCATACTTTCTAAAACACCTATTTCTGCCAGGCGTTCGGCAAATTTCAAAAGCAATAGCTGCCCCCTATCCTGGAATTGTATAGCCCGGCCTTTGAATTGCACATACGCTTTCACTTTATTGCCATCCTTTAAAAAGCCTTCAGCATGCTTTGCTTTAAAATCAAAGTCATGATCATCGGTATTGGGAGTAAAACGAATTTCTTTGACTTCAGAGACTTTGCTTTTGGCTTTCATCTCTTTTTCCTTCTTCTTCTTATCGTAAAGGAATTTGTTATAGTCTATGATCTTGCATACCGGGGGATCAACGGTTGGTGATATTTCCACCAGGTCTAATGCCTGATCCTGGGCCATTCGAAGTGCCTCCTGAGTTGAATAGATACCTACCTCTACATTTTCGCCAACAAGCCTCACCTGCGGCACCCTTATAAAATGGTTGATACGATGTTCAGCTTCTCTGCGGGGAACAAACCTGCCCCTGTTAAAACCTCCTTTGTTAAATCCGCCACCGCCTGGTTTTTGAAATCCTCCCTGCCCTGGTGGTCTCTTGAACCCGCCTCCGGGTTTTTGTGGTACTGCCATTTAAGTTTTTTAAGTGAACCCCCATCTCCTGTGCCAAAGGCGACCCTTTGGGAAAGGGGCTTTAAAATGTTGTTTTATTTATTTCCTCATACAGGATGTAAGGTTGTAAAATACAAATTTATTGTGCTCTTCTTTCTTTTATTTCTTTTAGCAACTCATTTAAGAATTCATCCACTCCTTTTACTCCTGCGTCGCCTTTGCCCTGCTTTCTTACAGCCACTTTGTTTTCATTCATTTCCTTTTCACCAACAACAAGCATATATGGCACCTTCATAAGCTCTGTATCACGGATTTTTTTGCCAATTTTTTCCTGCCTGTCATCAACTTCCGCACGAATATCTGCATTTTTCAGTTTCTGAGCTACAGATTGTGCATATTCCAAAAACTTATCGCTGATAGGGAGCAGTTTTACCTGTACCGGTGCGAGCCATGTGGGAAATCTTCCGGCATATTGTTCCAGCAAAAAGCCTATAAAGCGTTCATGAGTCCCCAAAGGAGCCCGGTGAATGATCAAAGGAGTTTCCGCTTTATTGTCCTGTGTCGTGTATTGCAATTTAAAACTGCGACCCTGTGAAAAATCAACCTGGTTGGTAGCAAGTGTGAACTCTCTTCCAATGGCGCTGAATATTTGCACATCGATTTTCGGTCCATAAAAAGCAGCTTCATCCTGCACTTCCACATATGGTATTTTCGATTCGGTCAGCACATTGCGCACCATAGCTTCCGTTTCTATCCACAACTCCGGTTCATTCACATATTTTACCCCAAGTTTTTCAGGTGAATGAAGTGATAACCGCATTACATATTTTTCGATACCGAATATTTTGAAATATTTCAGGTACATGTCATTCACCGCTCTGAACTCGTCATTAAACTGTTCCTTAGTGCAGTATATATGTGCATCATTCATGTGAAGACAGCGAACCCTCATCAACCCAAACAATTCGCCGCTCTGTTCATACCGATATACTGTCCCGTATTCAGCAATACGATAAGGAAGATCCCGATAGCTTTTTGGTTCTGCTGCAAAAATCTTATGGTGATGCGGACAATTCATCGATTTTAAGTAATACTTCTCCCCTTCCAGTTCCATTGGCGGATACATGCTTTCCGCATAATAGGGAAGATGCCCGCTAGTGATATACATGCTTTCTTTAGCTATATGAGGCGTTACCACTCTTTTATACCCGGCTTCAAGTTCTGTTTCTTTAGCCAGTTTCTCCAATTCTTCAATTACCACGGTCCCATTTGGCATCCACATGATAAGGCCCTGCCCCACGTCGTCATCCATCGTGTAAATGCCCAACTCCTTTCCCAATTTGCGATGATCTCTTTTTTTTGCTTCCTCAAGCAATGCGATGTGCTCGTCCAATTCTTTTTGAGATGGAAAAGTTACTCCGTATATCCTGATGAGCTGTTTATTTTTTTCGTCACCCTTCCAGTAAGCGCCAGCAATATTTGTAAGCTTAACGGCTTTGATAAAACCGGTATTGGGAATATGGGGGCCACGGCAGAGATCTGTAAAATTTCCCTGAGTATAAAAAGTAATGTCACCATCGGCTAATCCACTTATAAGGTCGAGTTTGTACTCGTCATTTTTTTCGGTGAAATATTTGATGGCTTCAGGCTTTGAAATTTCCTTTCGGGTATAGCTGCTGTTCTTTTTTGCAAGTTCATTCATTTTCTTCTCCAGGGCAGCCAGGTCGTCTTCTGATATTTTTCGATCGCCTAAATCCATATCATAATAGAAGCCCTGTGGATTTTCAGTGGCAGGTCCTACCCAGAATTTTACTCCGGGAAACATAGATTCCACCGCTTCCGCCATCAGGTGTGCAGATGAGTGCCAGAAGGTGGTTTTACCATCCTTATCATTCCAGGTAAGCAAGTTAAGCCTGGTATCCTCATTAATGGGTCTTGTGGCGTCCCAAACTTTTCCGTTTACACTCGCAGCCAGCACCTTCCTTGCCAGGCCTTCAGAAATTGATCTTGCTATATCCAGTGCAGAAACCCCATGTTCATATTGTCGTACAGCCCCGTCGGGAAATGTAATATTGATCATCTTTTGTCACCGGTTACCGGTTACCTGTTGCCGGTATTAAACCCTGAATTTTCGTAATTTAAAACAATGATTATTTTGAAAAACCTGGTAACCAGTAACAGGGAGCTGGTAACCCGTTTTTTGAGTGGGCAAAATTAACAAACTCTTGCCGGAGTGCAATAAACCGATACAAACTTATTCGTTAGTTTTGAAATACATGAAACGATAACGATGCGATTTAAAAACTGGTTATCTTTTTTATTTGTTACCCTGTCATTCCATTCTTTTTCACAACAAAGCGTAACGGGCATATGGAGAGGTTACTTTATTGCCGATAACGGATACTATTATAAATTAGAATTCCAGGTAAAGCAAAATGCAAGCTATTCAGTATCGGGTATTTCCTATTCCTGGCAGGACGATATTCGTTTTTATGGTAAAGCAACCATGACGGGAAATTATATTGACAATTCTCAAAATTTCAGGATACGTGAGATAAAAACCGTAGAAGTAAAAACGATGGGTGGCGGCACCTGCATCATGAATTACGATCTTCGGTATTCACGGTCAGGCAAAGAAGAATTTCTTGAGGGAACCTATCTCGGAAAACAGGAAGTAAAAGATGGCCCTAATCCGTATGAATGGGGCGACTGTGGTGGTGGCAAAGTTTTTCTTCGAAAAGTGACAACTTCAGAATTTTACATTGAACCTTCTTTGCGCCCTACTCCAAAAAAATTAGAACCAAAAAAGAATACTGCCCCGCCGGTTGTAAAAGAAAAACCAGTTACGCCTCCACCGGTAACAAAGAAAACAACGATACCCAAGTCGAAAACACCCGAGGGTAAAAAGCCAAACACCAGTACCGCAGAAAAAAAAGTAAAAGAGCCCCCGGTGAAAGCTAATGTTGATTCAATAACAAAAGCAACGCCTGAAATTACTAAAGTACCGGCAAAACCACCGGTTATCACTCCCTCCATCCTCAAAACAAGAGAAAACAAACTAGCCCAGACACTGGTCATCACTGACCCCCACGTTACGGTAAAATTGTATGATAATGGCGAAATTGATAACGATACAATCTCGGTATTTCTGAATAAAAAATTAGTACTATCACACAAAAGATTAACGGCAAGTCCGCTGGTACTTAAGTTTAAGATGGACGACGACAACAGCGAACAGGAGCTGACGATGGTGGCTGAAAATTTAGGCAGCATTCCTCCTAATACATCCGTGATGATGGTGGAGGCCGGTGATCAAAGCTTCAGAGTCAGCATTACATCCACAGAACAAAAAAATGCAGTGGTGAGGTTTACATATCAAAAACCGAAATAAAGACTATAAGATGGAAAGTCCGAAAGTCTGAAAGACCGAAGTCCGGAAAAAATGAATTATTGACTTTAATAACTCATTTGACTCATTGATCGTTTCCCTCCTACCGTTTCTGTAATTTTTGAAGCAGTTTCATATTTTTTCCTATTTTCATTATTAATGCAAAAAGCCGTTATTTCATTTGTTGTACCATTCATTACAGTTTGTGCTGCGGCGCAGGATATAAATGGCTTTTGGAAAGGTAGACTGGTGATGGAACCTGGCGGATGTTTTCCTGTTTACAATATCGAATTTCAATTGCAGATTGCGGGCAATAGTATCCGCGGCAATTCCTATCATTATTCCGATACCACCAACTATGTAAAGGAAGATTTTGTAGGCGTGTATGACACCGTTGCCAAATCTTTGAATATTGAAGAACAGAAAGTCTCTGTTTTCCGAATTCCCCCTGATTGCATACCCTGCATCAAGAAATATTCACTCACCTTTCATACCGATGGCAGGGAAGAACAACTGAGAGGATCATGGAGCGGCAAGACCATGGATGGTAAAAACAACTGTCCTCCCGGCACTATTGTGCTCACCCGGATATTAAAGTCAGCATTCAAGCCGGAAGTACCGGCTGTGCTGATAGAACGAAAACTGGATCTTGTAAAAGAAATAAAAGTTGATACGGGAAATCTGAAACTTGATTTTTATGACAACGGAGTCATAGACGGCGATACTATTTCTGTATATGTAAATGATATTCCTGTGGTATCGAGAAGAGTGCTGACGGCAAAACCAATAACCATTTTTGTCCGGATAGATTTTTCAAAACCAACGCAGGAAATGATAATGGTAGGCGAAAACCTGGGATCCATTCCGCCTAATACTGCATTGATGATTGTAAATGCCGGAGAAAAGCGATACCAGGTTTACCTGGCTTCGGACAATAAAAAAAATGCAATGGTGCGATTTATTTATGACGGGCCGAATTAGCTGGTTAAACTCAGTGCCAGCATATGATTTCATTCAACATGCCGGGCAACATTTTAGATCGGGGCTTTTTTTAACTCCCATTCCCAAACATTCCCATCTTCTTCGTCGGAAACTATCCCGGTACATTCAAACCCATTTTTTTTGAGTACCTGCGTTGATGCATTAGTTTCCAAAAAGGTTCTTGCCGTTATCCTGAGCGACGGATCTGTTTGTAATGATACTAACACCAATAACCTGCAAATTTCCGTAGCGACTCCCCTTCCTTCATAATTTTTAAAAGTACCATAAGCAATTTCAACTCTGCCTTCTACCGGTTTGCCCTTAAACCCGCCGCAGCCGATTATTTCATTGCCATCCAAAGTTGCAAAATATCCGATCCATGGTTTTATAAAACCAATCCTTTCATAAAAACCAGGATACACATTCAAAACTTCGACGCATTCAGGATTGTTCTTAAAATCTGAATTCAGTGTGTCATCAATATCAATAGGCAATAATATCATTTGTTAATTACGTATTCGCGTTAATTTAGTTTCCACGGGCAGGGTTAAAGCCGTCATTCTGTGATCTGTTAAAGATGAAACGAACATCATAAGGTTGGGAAAGACGATAATATGTATTAAAGAAGTCTTTTGCTGTGGGGTATAAATAGAGTTTGATCTCAGCCTTACCTTATTTGTCTACCAACTTCAGCCATTGTTTTATGACTGACTGTAAATTTTTTTCCTTTGACTGCACATCATTTAAATCCTTGAAAACAGTTATTCGCCTGCCATCTTTATAATCACCTTCAAGCAAGCCGGATTTGTCGTTGACTTTTGCACCACTGGGAAAAACCAGCATAATCCTGTTTTTATAGAGATTGAAAACAATAATTTCTCTTTGATATTCTTTGGGATCAAAAGGTTTCATTTCGCCGTTAAAATAAAAGCTTGGATTGTTCCATTTTATTCGTTCGCCGATCTCTTTGTCTGTACTTAAGATAATCGTCCTTAAGGCCTGGACAATTTTGCCCACCGCCGGATCCAGTTTTTTAATGTGCTCAGTCACTTGTTCCGGTTCTGTCAGTTTTATTGATTTAGCCATACACAAAAACATGGGTTATTTAAAGAAGTTTTACCCGTTTGAGACACCACTTTATTATGAGGGGTTATCGTAGAAATCGATTTTAATAAAACACAGAAGGTACGTATAAAAATTCTCTTTCTCCCTCCATCCACGGGCCACACCTCATTAAAATTGCTGGTGTTTATTAGCCCTCTGACCCGCAGTCAACGCCATTCGGGTTTTGACAATGCAATGTTGGTGTTAATGCATTCATTGCTGAATTCCTTTTAATATTGCCTTTTCCACAGGACATAGCTCCGATTCGGTGCGTGTAATATCAAAGTCTTTTTTCGCGAGTAAGGGTGGCTGTGCCATAAATTTAGGGGTGCTGCCATGATGATCCTGGGCAGCGTGCACAATAAACGGATGACATAAATACACGGTTCCTGCTTTTCCGGTAGCTAATGATTCACTGTATTTCGGTAAACTTTTAAGTTTTCGGGCCAGCTCCAAAAATGAAAGGCCTTTGTCACCCTCCGGCTCCAAAATTTTTGCAACGCCTAAATGTGATCCGACCCTGATGATGGTTGGCGCATCTTTTTCTGCGACATCCGAAAAAAGAAACAACATCAACAACGCTCTACCTTTGGAATTGACATTGATCTGCCATTCAAAATAATTGTAGGGATCTTTTCCGGGAAAACTTGCATCGACATGCCAGCCTGTATCACTCGCAGGCTCCTTGCTGGGAAAGCGTAGTGGGAATGAGCCTAACGTCATTCTGGGCATCCATTTGTCTTTCCCTGCCAACTGGTCAAAAGCATTATGCAGAACAGTCGTGTTTGCTGCTTTTTGGAAAGCTTCATGACCTAATTCCGGGATGCGAATAACGGGGTGTAACCAACTCCCGGGATTGTTTGGATTGCATGGCGTCGCTTTCCACAAAATTGCACGGCATTCATCAGCTACAACTGTCGGAAAGGCACCTTCTATCTTGATGAAACCATCGTTGATGAAACGCTCAATTTGCTCTCTTGCTAACTCTTCCATTTGGCTTTCAGCTTTTTCAGTTTCCTGCATCCAGGCAAAGGACTTGTGGTTCCCTCCATTGACATCCGCCAAAACAGGCTGGTATTGGATGATACAGAATGTAAAAATATTGACTTCGCCATTAACAAAGCAAAGTGGTAGATGGCGGAAGATGGTTGATAACGAACCTCCACTTATTTCCTGCTTTCAAAGAAAACATCGTTGAAGAACGATCGCGTGAATGCCAGGAAAAGGATTTTTTTTATTAGAGATAAAATGGGTTTCTTCGTAAAAAGAAACTTTTATGAAATTAAAAACCTTGCTGTTCGCGGTGTGTATTACATGTGCCACATTTGCAGCTAACTCTCAAACTTCAGATGCCGAAGCGGAAGCAATTATAAACTAATTAGGGGTTCAAAAAAAAGAAGCAATTGCCAAACTTGTTCCGGTTTCCGGAAAGGATTCCGTTGCATTCTGGAATATTTATACTGCTTATGAAAAAGAAAACAAGAAAACTGCGCTGTCACGTCTTGCACTATATGAAAGAACTGCACAAGCCTACAGTAATATGACGGCGGCTATTGCCGATTCATTAGCTGTCACTTATTTTGCCAATCGGTTTAGTCAGGAAAAAACGCTGGAAGAATACTACAAAAAGATAAAGGCCGCAACCAATGCCGTTATTGCGTTTGAGTTTTACCAGGCCGAAGTATATATGCTAACACAGCTTAGAGCAGGAATCATGAAGCAGATCCCGACATATGGTCAACTGCAACTTTCGCAAAAAAAATAGGTTATGTTGTTTGATTAGGCTTTATATCCGCCTTAGCTGTCACCTACAATCATTCAAAACCCGAATAAAAACAATAAACTTTAAAATTCTCCACCAGAGAGTTCGGCAGTTCCTCTGTTTGGCTGAAGCTGGTAAAGAACAAATGTCCCTTTATCACTCATACCAGGGAAAACGGTTTGGATCTTATCTCCCTGCTTAACCTGCACTTGCTTCCAGTCAGCCGGTACATATGTGCGTAATGTTAATGGAATATTATACATGGATTTGTCAAGTGAATGAGTCAGATCCACTTTAACTATATTGTCAGTTTTGTTCCATTTTACAGTGGCATTCATTCTTTCACGCATGTATTTTGTGACATCCGAAAAAGTTGCGATCCATAATCTCTCTTCGTGTTGCTTCAGGTAGTTGAAATATTCCTCGAGCATTTCATGTGGAAGTGCTTCCCATCCAACACCATCTACACCATGAAATACAAGCACCAGCCAAATATTTTTGTGTGCGGCCACGGTATCAACCCATGATTTCATCAGGGGCAATGGTGTTTTAGTAGTTGCTCCTCTTTGCCATTGAACATATTCGTTGTTGAGACTACCTGGCTGGATGTCCCCGGAACGGTTAATTTCCTTCAAAAATTTTTCGGGCATTCTGTTTCTGAGTGCCGGGTAAATTTTATAAGCATATGACATCACTCTTTCATCTTCCGTTCCATAAGGACATTCCGCCGAAAAAGTGTGGCTCTCTCCAAGTTGTTTCAAAATCTCTTCCTTGCTTTTTTCGAGTTCATACAGAAGATTAGGTTCTGTAAGTATCGCTAAACGTGGATGAGTTATCGTATGGCTTCCAAATTCATGTCCCTGTGCAGCATACTCTTTTACTGCCTGCCATGTCAGATGCTTTTTTTCTTCATTGGGACTATCTGCTGGTTTCAACTTACGGTTTCTTACTTGTTTATAAGCTGAGTCAATCAGGTGATAGGCTTCACCCGGTTTTCCTTGTTCATATAATGCACCTGCCTGAGTATGATATGCAAGCGTACCCTTGTAGCCTAAAAATGGAATAGCAGAAGCCCGTTCAAAAAAATTATCATTATTAGTTAACGTATCTGCGGTTCCTTTAATGATATCAGCAACGGATCTTCCTGTAAACTTACCTTGATAACTGGAACCGGCTACCTCACCCGTTATTATGTAAAAAGTCGCCGGAATATTTAATTTGTTTAAAATGGGCAGTGCTTGTGAAAACTGGTTTGGCGAACCATCATCGAAAGTTAGTGATACTGCGGCAGACTTATTATTTTGCCAGGTAGTGATCACTGTTTCTCCGGCTTTCTGATTATTTGTACAGGAGATTGCAAATATGATTGATGCGGGTGCGAGGAAATGTTTTGTCTGCATTTGTATTGATATAATTCTTACTTATGCTAAAGCTGGGTTCACTCCTTAAAGAGAATATATTTTAGATCAAATAGTCAAATACTCTTAAATATTTGGTGTTACAATACTCATGCCGGCACGTGGTTTTTCGGTGACATCTTTTTGCCCATTGCAACGAACAGAATGGCCACGAGTATAAAAAAAACCATAAGAAGCCCGCAATTCAGCAGGGTTCTTTGTAAACCGATTGTCGGAACATCAACAAATGTATAAGCGTAGAACCCTGCTAAACTACCACGAAGCAAAATATATAAGCAATAAACCAAAGGATAAATGATCCAGGTTTTAATTTGCCCATATTTTACCGCGTCTTTCTTTTCGTACAAATACCAGTATAAAATCACGAGCAATGGATTGATGGTATGCAGCAGTTCATCCACTACCAACTGCAAACCGGTAACATGCCACAGGTGTCGTAACAAAACCTGATAAACATCGCCTACCATGAAAATAAATGCGCTTACTGCTGTCAGGGCACCTGCCTTAAAGGTAAACCCCAGGTTCAGGCTTCGTCCTGTGAAAAAAAGTGCCACCAGGGTGTTGGTCAGGATGGTAAAAAAGCTAAAGAAACGAATAATGGTTTCCGGAATGGAGGCAACCCTATTTTGCGTCATTAGAATAAACTGTGCTATTACCGCAAACCATGAAACGATGGCAATGAGTATAGTAAATGTTCTTTGCATAAGGGATCTTTTCAGCTCACTGCCCGATAAGTTGGATTCGTTTCCATAATGTCCGTTACCTTAGGGGCTGCCAGATTCCTGGTCCCGGTTTCTTTCCGGTTATCATTTCTAACAAATCGAACAAATATTCATTTTCATTTTGTCCGCTGTCGTCAGCCATTTTTTTAAAAGCGCTTGTTGATACAGCGAATAGCGATGTCAGGTCTATTTTCCATTGCTTATCTTCTTTATAAAAATGTAAATACAGCGGTGCTTTCTGTCCGTTGACGACAAATTGTCCTTTCGAGAAATTCCCGTTAATCGTAACTTCTCCTATAGAATTATTAGCAACGCTATTTTTCCCAACCATTCCACTTTTGATTGCAAATATCAAAAGTGCTTTTCCGTCAAATGATAAGATGTCTTCTTTCGAAGCTCTGTGTCTTATTGAGAATACCATTAGTTTGTCCAGGATTGAAAGTGTTTCAACCTTTGCTGAATCCGCATTTTTTACCAAATCAAGTATGTCATCGTAATATTTTATTGTTCTGCTGTCAATAAATTTTACGGCATCATCACCCTTATCATTTAGGATTGCTGATTTGTAGCTGTCAAATGCTTTCCTTACTAATTCTTCTTCACCCTTTTGTCCGCATACAGAAATGACTATGGCAAAGAATAATGTCAGTAAGGATAATGTTCGTTTCATTGTGTGTGTCGTTCTAAAATGGCTCATGACGAGAAAGTATTGGTGATGATGCGGACCTTTATATGTGCCGCCGGATTTGCTGCATGGCTTTGCGATAAAGATAAATATTAAGAACTAAAGTTGGGCTTTGTTCTTCAAGCCCCGAACTGCAGGACAACAGAATTATCGCTGCTACTTGTTTCAATGCCGGGCCGGACTATTCGCAATACCAATGCTATACCCAGGCGGTAAATTTTAATCGCAATTTTGAGTAAATATAGGTTTAAAAACCAGGGTTACTTTCAAACCTGTATGTTCATATTTTGGTTTACAATTATTGTACCCTAAAACTTATCAATAGAGGATTAACCACTTTTTGAATGTAACCTGTAAATTCTGCTTTTGATGATGTCAGCATAAACCAATAACCATTACTGGCATTTTTTGTAAATAGTATTACACATTGTAAGGTTTCATTACCATTTTTAAAGATATATGTTTTCTGTTGCCAGATAAATGCGCCAATGTTCTCAGAAAGTATTTTGCTTTTAGCATTAACAAATGCAGATAATCCGCAGGCTGATTTAAATAGTGAATCAAATGAAAATTTTTCATTTGATAGCACAGCTCCGGTAAGCACAGCCCTGTTTTTTTCGTCACGTGCAGAAATATCTGTACTGCTAAATTTGCATTTCCATTTCTGTGGTATAGAAAAACTTACCAGCCCATATACATCTTTAACTTCTCTGAACAGACTGCTACTCTGTTTTTCCTTTTTACTGAATTCTATGTTATTAAAATATGCGGTTCTAACCTCACCTCCTGGTGTAAGCCTAAATTTAAGATAAGCCGGCATGTCCACATTCCGGCTTACGGCTGCTGATTCATTCACAAAATCAAGAATGAATCTGTTCACTAATTGAGTTCCCCGGTAAATAATTCCTTCTAATTGGCCTTCTGCTGTTTTTTGAATCTTAAGATCTACACCAAAATAAACCCATGCATCTCCGCCTTTACTAAAATTGTATTCTCCTAAATAATTAGATTTGTTACCTTCCTTTAAGTCATAATTGTTTAATGTAGGGTCTATTGCTGTAGGTTTGCCAAATTCAGAAATGGGCAGATTAGCTGCTAATCGAAGTACATTGTTAAGAATAGTTATTTCGGTAGGGTAAGTATATTTGTCAATGAATGTCATGTCAACATTCATAAGAATAGTTGCGGCCAATTTATTAGCAGTATCTATCATGGTAAAGGAAGACGTTTTTCCGGTGCTTCCCCCATGATGAATAATTTTCCTTCCTTCTATATTTGAAATCATCCAGCCTAGTCCATAGCTATATGTGTTGCCGTCACCGCCATCTCCTTTTGAAAGACCGGTAAAATTTATGTAAGAAGTCCATAATGCTTGTTTTGCAAAGCTGTTTATCACATCATTTTTATTCATGAGTGCAAGCAGGTATTTACCCATATCATCCGCATTGGAATGAAGCAGTGAACCTGCTGCAATATATTCACCGGTTTCAAATTCACGCTCCCTTTTGGCAAAAATTACAGATTTTATTGAAGGATAGTGGCCTGGCGCTATATTCATTATGCCAAGATCTTCTGGATTCATTGTTGTATGCATCATGCCCAGGGGATTAAAAATTTCCATTTCAAGAAAGGAAACATACGAAATTCCTGAAACCTTGCTAATCACCAACCCTGCAACTATAAATCCAGCATTGCTGTATTCATAAGAATTGCCAGGTTCTTTATACAGATAAATGGCGGAAAGATTTTTTACAAAGGTTTCAATTGCAGCCTCAGATAAGTCATAAGCAGGAGTTGTATTTGGTGCATATAATCCTGATGTATTGTCGAGTAACATTTTTATTGTTATCTTATCACTTTGCTCCTTATTAGCTGTATGGAACCAGGGCAAATATTTAATTACGGGAGCATTCAAATCAAGCTTACCCTTCTCAACCAGTTTCATCACCGCTAATGCAGTAAATGATTTTGTTAACGACCCAACTGCACTAACAGTTGCAGTTGTAAATGGATTATTTGCGCCCAACATTGCTACACCATACCCTTTTGAAAATATCACTTTATTTGCTTTTATAACAACAACAGAAAAGCCTGGGATAATGTGCATTTGATGTATCCTTTGCAAATAACCGCCTACTGAACGAGATTGAGTCTGCGATAAGACAGGGAACGATATCAATAAAGATGCAAAAAGCCAAAATAATATTTTCATGCCAGATAGTATTTTTTATGAATTAATTAAAGTTCTTGGGTTAGTGGATGCTGAACTCTTTGATAACCACCAGGAGCAGGCGCTAATCAATACCAAAGTGAGTGGAACGCTCACTAGCATTTCCGGATAATTGATAATAAAAGGAAATTTTACTAATCCAACACCACTGGTAACCTGTCCCATTAATAAAGGGCTTAAGGAAACACCCAGGGGTATAGCTATCCATAGTCCGGCTACCGCGATACATAAGATTTTCCATACCATTGATATCCTGATTTGGTTCGGTGTCCACCCGGTAGATTTGAGAATTCCAAAGTGTTTCTGGTTCTCTTTTATGCTAATGAGCATATCACTCCCTATCGTTAAGAGCATAATGAGTATAAAAAAGAAGGAGAGGGCAAATAAGGCAGTTTTCATACCCGAAATGATTCCCATTTGTGCAATTCTGTCTTCAATACTGGCATCAAGAGTTATTGTTTCGCCTAATTTTTTCAGCAGGAAATTCTTAAATTCGTTAACATCGGTAATACTTTTTAGTTTGATACTATATACGGTCGGGGTGTAGATCGGATTTAGTTTTTTTATAGCATTTGCATGAAGCCTAAAACCCTGGCCCATATTACTTACGTCTTGGTAAATTCCCGTAACCAGGAGATTGATTTTTTGTCCTTCTATAAATACACTGATGCTGTCTCCAGGTTTTTTAGTGATTTGACTGGCTGTTCCGACACAAAGAGAAATTTCATTTGCTGATTGCGGATGCCTCCCTTTCAGGTTTAGTAATCCGGCATAAGATAGACTGTCTGCATAAGCTTTGCCATTTATTTCCAGTATGGGCAAATCTTCATTGGATAATATGGAAAGATTGGTATAACTAAATGGAACAACATGATCAATCGTTTTTTCCTGTAACAATATTTCCATCAATTGCTCATTGTTTAGGCCAATTACAATGGCTTCACGCCTGCTTAGCTGAATATCGCCATTCTCAAATCCCCAGGCTGGCTTATTGTATTTTAGATTTTCAAATGAAGAAGAAATATTGATAGAGAATATAATAATAAAAATCGTAGACATAATAATTATTCCCTGTGAGAAAGACCGTCTTGGGTTGGCTGATAAAAACCGTAACCCCATAATAACAGGTAATGGTAATATTGATTTCGAAATCTCTTTTGGCATTAGAAGTTTAGAGAAGCGTTTAACAGGGGCGCCCGTCCGTAATGCTTCAACCGGATTTATTTTTGAAGCTTTAAAACTTCCCGCAAGCGCTGTTAGTACGACCAATACAGCAATGACAAATAAGGAAATAAAATAAATGCTTTGCTGAACAGAATTAACCGTTTCAAAACCTCCAAGTTTTTGGGAAATAGAACCTAGCAATAACTTGATAATAAACCAGGATCCGACAAGCCCAACCGGAACAAATACGATGGAAAGCAACAAATACTGGATTACATAGAGCGATACAATGTTTTTTGGCGTAAATCCTAATGCTTTATATACACCCGTTAATTTATAATCATTATAAACAGCCCTTATTATTGAAGATCGTACCATAAATAATGCAATCAACAATGCCATTATTGAAAATACAAGTATGAGATTTCCGATAATCTGGTAAATACCCATGTATGCACTTTTAAAAAGTGAATAGGTAAGATTAACTCCTGTATAATTAAACTGGCGGTTGAATCTTTCAAGGAGACTGGTTGTTGAATCAGGATTTTTCAATCGTATACCCAACATAGTATTACTAAGTTGGGTAACAGGAATAAAGAATGGCAATTCGCCGGCTGCAATCCAGGCTCGGGTAGGATTTACCATTCCGCTTCCGTATTGAGGATCGGCAATTGTTGCTGATACAATTACCTGATACAATCCGGCAGGGCCGGGTATCCCGATAGTATCTCCAATCTGAATACAGTAGTTTTTAGCGAGGTATTTAGGTAACCATATTTCGCCATGCTCCGGGCTTTCCTTATCAGCGCCATCAATAATCATCAGTTTATCCTGCACCGAATTATCACTATTATATTCAGTAAGCTGAATCATCACTTCAATTTTATTTCGCTTGTGCAGCATAGGACCAATACAAAGGAAATAAGGAGAGCCTTCACTCACACGTTCCGTCTCGGGTTGATGCGCAAACCAATCTTTATATTCAGAAGTATTTTGATTGTTTACGCCATACAGCATCACAATGTGAGAAGCGTTGAGTTTATTAAAGAGTTTATCAAAAGGCTCTTGTACACTTTGTAAAATTGCAAGCCCGGAGCTAAATAAAAGAGCTGCCAGTGCGATTGACAATCCGGTCAGTAAAATCATCCATCTTTTGCTCCTGAAATTTGATTTTATAATAAGAAATATTGCTCTCATTCATTTAAGTTTAGGAGTGTCAGAAACTACCAGCCCATATTTTTTAACCAGTTAAAAAGCTCATCTTCAGTTCCGGGATGATTTTTGTCTACGTAATAAGAATGGTTTTCTGGAATAGTCCCATCCTTCAGGAAAAGAACCCGGCTACCCCGGCATGCTGATTTCAGGTCATGAGTTACCATCACAATAGTTTGACCATTCCGGTTCAATGCCGAAAGGCATTCCAATATTTTTTCTGAAGCTTCAGAATTGAGATTTCCCGTTGGTTCATCAGCTAACAAAATCAATGGATTATTAATCAAAGCCCTGGCAATAGCTGCACGTTGCAACTCGCCCCCTGAAACCTGGGATGGATACCTTTTGGCGAGGCATAAAATGCCCAGTTCTTCCATCAGGTTTCGGGCATGTTGGTTTACCAGTTTTCTATCACCCGGAACAAGAAAACCTGCCACCAATATATTTTCATGTATAGTCAGGTTAGGAACCAGGTTATTGTCCTGGAATACGAAGCCAATCATTTTTCGCCTGATAATTGCCAGGTCTTTTTGAGAACGGTTATGTACTGGAATGTTTTTGATCCAGATTTTACCGGAACTAGCAGCATCAAGGCCGCTTAAAAGATAGAGAAGGGTGGATTTACCCGAACCCGAATTACCCATAATAACAGAAAACTCCCCGTTGGGAATTGAAATATTTACGTTTTTGATAATAGCATGATCAAAAACGCCGGAGCCATAATTTTTTACCAGTTGCTCCGTCTTTATGCAATCATTAGACATTGTTTTAAAATTATGATGCAAACCTATAGTAGTAAATGCATGCTTTCGCTTCACCATGTAGGATGAAACCTACTCCCTGTAAATTGAGCCATGTCCCTTCCCATTGCTCCTCTGGTAGCCCTTGGTAATAGCTATATTTGTGCAAATGACAGAATATCTTTATGCCGGGTGTGCTACGCTTATTTTATTCATAAGCCTGCTTGTTATAGGTAAAAAAGGGAAGAAATTATCTGATTATATTTTTCTCGCCTGGCTGTTTATCTTGTTGATTAATGTAGCAACCTTTATCGTTATCATACGGTATAACTATCCCGTCTTATTTTCAGGAAAGGTTTTGGTTGAGTTCAGCGAAGCCTCTGTATTTCTTCATGGACCGGTTTTGTTATTTTATACTTTATCGCTTGCTACCAGCAATTTCAAACTAGGTGTCAGGCAAATCCTTCATTTAATACCCTTTTTTCTTTGTCTCGCAATTCTTATTTCAGGAATAATTTTAACCAATGGAGTAAGTAATGCTACACGGCAGGCATTGACAGCGGTTAAGATGATAAGCCTTTTGGCATATACATCAACTGTTATAATTCAACTTCAACAGCATCGCAAACGGGTAGAAAGAATATTTTCAAATACGGAAAGTAAATACCTCAGCTGGCTTAAGTTTCTTGCATGGGGAATTATTGTTGTCTGGATTATTGCGTCTGCCGGACTGTTATTTTATAATTTTTCCATAATTAACATTCCACAGTATGGAGGGCTGGCGGGAAACCTGGCGCTTTGCGGCCTTATCTTTCTGATTGGTTACTTTGGGGTAAGGCAGGAGGCCATTTTCAATTTCGTAAAGAAGAATGGCGTCAGCATTTTACCAGAGGAAATCGCACAGATTATTGTGCCCGGGATTATTGATAACTCATTGATGCCGGAAACAATACCTGCGGAGAAAAAAGCAACTCAGCCGATATTAAATGATAAATACAAACATTCAGGTTTGAGTGAACAAAAATCACTTGAACTTTTTGAAGCTCTTAGAACTTTGATGAAGGATAAAAAACCTTACCAGGATAATGAACTTACTTTGTTTATTTTAGCAAAGCAATTAAGGATCCATCCTAATCATTTGTCACAAATAATAAATCAGCACCACAACCAGAATTTCTTCGACTATATTAATGAGCATCGTGTAAATGATGTTAAAGTAGCTTTATTATCCGGCGAATATGATAACCATAGCTTACTCGGCATTGCCCATGAATTTGGATTTAATTCCAAAGCTTCGTTTAACAGGGCATTTAGAAAGTTTACAGGGATGACACCGAGTGAATTCAAAAAGGCAATCCACTGATTTTTTCTATGCAACCAGGTTGTGGTGGTTCTTGCACCGCAATACAAAAACTTGATATAACAAAAAGAAGTAACTATGGCAAAGCAAAATTACGTTTGCATTAAATAATTTCATAAGGCTAAACACAAGTGGAACAAAAACCAATTACTTCGCTCTTTTGTCCAAATAAAAAAAAGCCAACGGAAAGGAATAATGTTAGTAAGGTTAATGTTCGTTTCATTGTTTGGGCGTTATGTGCGGTCTTTTATATTCTCTTTAAACGATTAAAATATTAATTGATCTTATTTTGGTAACGACTGAAAGTACGTAGGCTTTTTATCTTCCCGTTTTTATCCCTTTCAAATATTAATTCCTCACCCAGCGTTTTATCGTCGGCCCTGATCCTTCTGAATGTATCTTTTTTTATGTATAGGTACTCTCTTATGTTTTCCGACGGTGTATTTGCAGGTAACCCCAGCACAACCAATTTTCCTTTAAAGGGAACGACGACTGTTTCGCCTGACCAGGCATAATTGTCATATCTTCCTTTATACTCGCTCAGGTCTATATTTTTAGTGGTAGTGTCTTCGTCTATGGTTTTATTTAATAATCCAAAGACCTGGTTGCTGTATTTGTAAACATCTACTCCCTGGGCATTAATCATCACGGTAACACCAATTTTTTTATTTGGATCAATCATAACAACACTTACATAACCCGGGCATGATCCATCGTGTCCAACTCTTGCCTCACCACCAGCATCATAAACTATATAAAATCCAAGTCCCCATGTCAGTTTTTTATCAGGGCTGATCCATTGTATTCTCTGCATCTCTTTCAAAGTGGATGATTTTAATACTTCCGGTTTTCCACCGGACAATAACCTCAATTGCCATGACGCGAACTTAGCCATATCAATAACGTTAGAAGAATAACCTGCCGCCGGGGTTATAGCATTTGTTCTAAAGAAAGGTTGCATTTTCCTGCCTCCGTCTCGGTTGAGAGCACTGTAACCGGAAGCCAATTCGGTTCTCCAGAGCTTTTCAGGTAAATAAGGATGGGTATTACTAAGTTGTAATGGGGTCAAAATATTTTGTTCTACATAAACGTCATAATTCTTGCCTGTTTTAGCAGCTACAATTTCACCAAGAAGACTCATTCCCACGTTGGAGTACTGAAAATAAGTGGAAGAAGGATACAGCGTTTCCGTTTTAGCAATAGATTTCTTCAATTCTTCCCTTGTAAGAAAATAGAAATTAGGAGGATTCCAGCTTGAATCAGCATCCCTGTCGAGCCCAGACGAATGCGATAACATCGAATGAACCGATATAGGTACTGATTCGGCGTATTTTTGTTTTATAGTAAACGCTGGAAGCAAAGAAGACAAGGAATCATCTAATCTCAATTTCCCTTCTTCCCAGAGTTGCATTATGGCGATGGATGTAAATAATTTAGAGATGGAACATATCGAAAAAATTGTTTCAGGCTTCATAAGAACTTTGTTTTCCATGTCTGCGTAACCATAGCCTTTTTTAAAAATAAT
>Ga0137431_1000236_pt1 | contig 23528 bp, 16 predicted proteins | sample EasRivERMZT800_2_FD_104646 | JGI IMG/M metagenome (GOLD analysis project Ga0137431, IMG submission 104646) | Soil microbial communities from meander-bound floodplain in the East River, Colorado, USA - East River MetaG ERMZT800_2 | ecosystem: Environmental > Terrestrial > Soil > Floodplain ... | reverse complement strand
GGAAAAGAAATCAACCGAGACTCCGTCAGTAGCGGCGAGCGAAGGCGGATCTAGCCCAAACCGTGGTGCTTGCACCGCGGGGTTGCGGGCCCTCGAGGAGTTACAAAGGCGTCGTTAGCGGAATGGTCTGGAATGGCCGAGCATAGCGGGTGACACTCCCGTACGCGAAAGCGACTGCCCTCCGTTGAGAGGTGTCCCAGAGTAGCGTAGAGCTCGTGGAACTCTGCGTGAAGCCGGGGGGCCCACCCTCCAAGGCTAAGTACTACTCGACGACCGATAGTGAACTAGTAAGGCGACTGAATGGTGAAAAGAACCCCTTTCAGGGGAGTTAAAAGAACCTGAAACCGTGCACTTACAAGCGGTGGGAGCACGATTTTGCCTTCGGGCAAGCGTGTGACCGCGTGCCTTTTGCATAATGAACCGGCGAGTTACGGTCTGTAGCCAGGTTAATCCGTTCCGCGGAGGAGCCGAAGCGAAAGCGAGTCTGAATAGGGCGACAAGTTGCAGGCCGTAGACGCGAAACCACGTGATCTACCCATGGCCAGGCTGATGCGACCGTAAAAGGTCGCGGAGGGCCGAACTCATTAACGTTGAAAAGTTATGGGATGAGCTGTGGGGAGGAGTAAAAGTCTAATCAAACGTGGAGATATCTCGTTCTCTCCGAAATAGCTTTTGGGCTAGCCTCGGGGCAACTACATTGCGGGGGTAGAGCTACTGAATGAGACGAGGGTCCTGCCCGGATACCTCCCTCAACCAAACTCCGAATACCGCAATGACTATCCCGGGAGTAAGACTGTGGGGGATAAGCTTCATGGTCAAAAGGGGAACAACCCAGATCGTCGGCTAAGGTCCCTAATCCGTACTCAGTGCGTAAGGAAGTCCTTGTTCTGTGACAGCGGGGATGTTGGCTTAGAAGCAGCCACCATTTAAAAAGTGCGTAATAGCTTACCCATCGAGAACTTGGGCGCCGATAATGATCGGGACTAAGTACGGTACCGAAGCCGCGGATGTAGTGCCAGCTTGCTGGCACTACGTGGTAGGAGAGCGTTGATAGGCAGATACAGGCCATACCGAAAGGAGTGGTTGCGGGCCTATCAAGTGATTATGCCGGTATGAGTAACGATAAAGAAGGTGAAAATCCTTCTCGCCGTAAACCTAAGGTTTCCTGGGGAAGGGAAATCCGCCCAGGGTTAGGCGGTACCTAAGGCGAGGCCGAAAGGCGTAGTCGATGGACAGCAGGTTAATATTCCTGCCCTCCGTTGTGAGATCAATCCGTAGTGCGTCCCCCTGAGCCGTAGCCCACGATAAGACGTGAGGGTGCCCGAGAGGGCGAGGCCGATTTGTTGCCGAAGTACGGATAGGGGGGGCCGAGAAAAGCTGCGGTGGCAAACAGCGGAACCGTACTAAAACTGACACAGGTAGGTGAGGCGCGTAGCCTCAGGCGCTCGAGAGAACGGTCCTTAAGGAACTAGGCAATTTGACCCCGTAACTTCGGGAAAAGGGGTCCCTACCCGCTTCGGTGGGAGGGCGCAGATAATCGGCACTGGCGACTGTTTATCAAAAACACAGGTCTCTGCTAACACGTATAGTGGACGTATAGAGACTGACGCCTGCTCGGTGTGGGAATGTTAAGGAAGGCGGTTAGGGGGCTTGCCCCCGAAGCTGGCAACCGAAGCACCCATAAACGGCGGCCCTAACTATGAGGGTCCTAAGGTAGCGAAATTCCTTGTCGGGTAAGTTCCGACGCGCATGAATGGCGTAACGACTGGTGCACTGTCTCAAGGACCGACTCGGTGAAATTGTAGTTGTGGTGAAGATACCACATACCCGCGGCAAGACGGAAAGACCCCGTGAACCTTTACTGTAGCCTGATATTGGTCACAGGCATCACATGCGTAGGATAGGTGGGAGGCGACGATCCGGTGGTCCCGGCCATCGGGGAGCCAACCTTGAAATACCACCCTTGTGCTGTTTGTTCCCTAACTCCATTCCGTGAAGCCGGGTGGAGGAAAGTGTTAGGTGGGCAGTTTGACTGGGGCGGTCTCCTCCCAAAGAGTAACGGAGGAGCGCAAAGGTCGGCTCAACGCGGTTGGCAATCGCGTGACGAGTGTAAGGGCATAAGCCGGCTTAACTGCGAGACGTGCCTGTCGAGCAGATACGAAAGTAGGCCCTAGTGATCCGGTAATCCCGTGTGGAAGGGTTATCGCTCAACGGACAAAAGGTACTCCGGGGATAACAGGCTTATGACTCCCGAGCGTTCATAGCGGCGGAGTCGTTTGGCACCTCGATGTCGGCCCATCGCATCCTGGGGCTGAAGGCGGTCCCAAGGGTCCGGCTGTTCGCCGGTTAAAGCGGTACGCGAGCTGGGTTCAGACCGGCGCGAGCCAGGTCGGTCCCTATCTGTCGTGGGCGTACGAGATTTGAGAGGATATTTCCTTAGTACGAGAGGATTAGGAAGTACGTGCCGCTGGTGTACCAGCTGTCCCGCTCGGGGCATCGCTGGGTAGCTAAGCACGGAAAGGATAACCGCTGAATGCATCTAAGCGGGAAGCCCCCCTCAAGATAAGATCTCGGTGGACCCTCGTGGTCCTGAAGGCCCCTCCAAGACTAGGAGGTCGATAGGCGGGAGGTGTAAGCACGGAGACGTGTTCAGCTGACCCGTACTAATGGCCAAGGGCTTGACCGCATTTATGAGCGGCTGTCAAAAGCCGCACTTCCAGCAATCTTTCATCACCTTCGTCTAGAGCACCGTCGGGTTTATCCCCGAGGCAAAACTGGTCTAGTTTCTAGTCTCCAGTTTCCAGTCTCTAGACGGCGTCCGCGTCTTCAATTGCCAAGGACTTTCAATGCCTGCGACCAATCCAAACCCCGGCTCGTCAACGGACGATCCGGGGTTTTTGCATTCGCGAACGAAGTGACTTGCCAGCCTTGAATTCTGCGTTCCGGATTAGGGCACAATCTGGTATGATTCGCTTTACTCACTTGGCGTTGCGGGGCGGGCAATCGCGGCGTGCGCTTTCGGAGCCTGATCATGGTTCACAATCCGTTTTCGTGCATGGTCATCAGCTTGGGTTTGGTTGCTGGGATTTCGCCCTCGGACGGCAAGGAATTCGGTGGACTCTTTGCCCTCCGCCTCGTCGATCCGCCGCCCGGCAGTCCCGGATATCCGCCGGAGGTTAGCTTCAATAGTGGAACGGGAGTCCTAACCGTGCCTGGCGGGCCGTTGCGGCTCTGGTTCGATATCGGTGTGTCGCTCAGGGCCGAGCCATTCAATCCTCAGCAACTCGCTTCGTGGACCTTGACGCTGGACACGTCACCCGTAATGGGCGGTGGCAGTGGCGAGGTGCGCCTGGCCAGTGAGCCCTGTGTGAATGATGCCGATTGCGAAGCCGCGTTTGGTATCGGCGCTCGATGTGATGATCCACCCAGCAATCCCCAATTTTGCACGCCGGGTTTTCAGGACCTGCGGCGTTGCGCGTGGTCCTTTGACGTCGCGGGTCACCCGGCGGTCGGCCCGCCGTACGGCTCGTTCAACGGGACGACCTCGCAGGTCGGACCGCTTCCGGACGATGGGGAGGTCCACTACGGCGGCACCATTGTGCTGGATGTAACCACAGACGCGGCGGGGACCTTCGAACCGGTGCTGCCCGCTCTGGGCGGAAGCATGATGAATGAGAAGTCGGAGCCGATTATCATCCCTGAGTTGCCGAGCTTGACCGTCGCGGTTCCCATCGGTTCGTGTTGTCGGATTCAGGGCGATTGCGTCGAGGACGTTACCCGCACGATGTGTGCGGCCCAATCAGACCCCTATTACTTCCGCCCCGGGAACGATTGTCCGAGCAACGGCGGTCCCCCCTGTCAGGAGTGTGCTGTGCACGCTGATTGCGTCGATACGGGAGGGGCCTGTACGATTTCTAGATGTGGGGCTTTCGGTTTGTGTCAACATGAACCAATCCCTGGTTGGGATCCGGAGACGGAATGTTGCAACCCTCTTAACGGTCAAACCATTCCGCTCGCTGACGACAACAATTTGTGCACGCGCGAGGTTTGTCAACAACAACCGCCCTTTTCGGTCCAACATGTTCCCATCCCCGCGGGCGAGGCCTGCGATGACAGCGACGGGTGCAAGGCCCCATCATCGACCTGCAACGCCCAGGGTCAGTGCGTCGGCCCCGAATCGCTTGGCCCGGGATGTCCAAAAAGCCGTTTCATCTCATTCGGCACCGGGGATGTCTCACCGAGCGGCTGTCGTGTAACCAGCGCGATCCGCGTTACTTTTCTTGATCTTGAGGGCTTTCCGGCCATGAACGGAGAAAGCCAATGGGTGGGCGACGCCGCGTTTTACCTCGACAACCAGTCCCTGGGCACCTTTGCGGGCATGGCCCCGCTCCAGTGCGAGCCGTTTTTCCGCGACTGGACGACGTCGGAATTCATTCATGTGTATGGCGCCGGTATCGTTCCCAACTCGAGGTATCTGCTGGAATTCGCCGAGGAAGGCTGCCCCGATCTGAACGACGCCTCCTGTTATTTCGGGGAGTTGGTGGTCGACACGTCCGAATGGGGCAACGTCGTCTATCCGTATGGCGGATCGGGACAGCCGAATTTCGGGGATATCTCGGCGATCGTCGACAAATTCCGCGGACTGGCCAGCGCGGTGGGCGTGGTTCGGGCCAAGCTCCAACCCGCCGTGCCGAACCCGGGGATGCCGGCGAATTTCGCGGATATTTCGATCGATGTCGATGCGTTTCGGGGACTGCCGTATCCCTTCGCGGGACCGTCGGCGTGTCAATAGTGCCGACAGGTCAGCCGCCTTATGGCCGGTCGCCGAGATTCCAGCCGCCGACCGCCGACCGGTCCCAATCCCAGTCGATGGTTTCGATCGGGCGCTGTTTGTTGGCAAACACGTATATGATCGGCTTTCGGGTTTTGTCGTGTAGGTCCATGCCGACTTGCTCGTAGCCGGCGTTGATAAACTCGACCCAACCGGGAAAGGGCGGCTCGATGGCCAGTATCAGGCGGGGTCGATTCCGCGTGATTTCTTCCATCAGAATCCGTCGCCGCTCCTCCGCACCGCGCATCCCCTCGGCCAGCCCCGTGATCATGGTGTAGCGTGACGCGCAGAGCCGATCTGAATAGTAATAAATCGAGGCGTCGTTGCCGTACACGAAGATCGTATCGGTCGGCTCGATCACGCGCCTCACGTTTTCTCCTTGGCCACGACCCCAGAAATCGCGGGAGTTGTATCGCTTCACCGTGATCCCAAAGGGCAGCTGGGAGACGTAATGCCGGTATTGCGTAGCGGCTAGAGCAATCGGAACGGAAACATACAGCACGGCGGTGGCGATTCCCGTCGCGACGCGGATTCGGGGAGTCCATCGGATCAGCGGCATCCTCGTGGGCTGGATGTTGGAGATGATCAGACTGATTTGGTGTACGGTCAGGGCGATGGCCATCACGAGCGGGCCGATCAGCAGAAAATAATAGTGCGGCCAGAATCGTGCGGGCAGACAGATAGCCACGTACGAGGCGATCACCAATAGGGCGATCCCGGCGGCGCGTCGATCATGTCGGAATAGACTCCGGATTCCGAGCCAGATTGTCGCGAGCCCGCCCGCGATCCATATCGGCATCGCGCTCTCGAAAATAAATGGGTGTCGATCGGGGGTAAAAAACTGACTGAAGCGACTGAAGAAGCCCTTGGCGCTTTCACTGTAGCCGACATTGAACAAGAAAACGGCGTCGATGAACTCTAGCCAGCGCGCCGTCAAGCCGAAATAGCCGAACACTACGCCCCATAGCAAGAACGGGCCGAGCGCCATACCGAGGAGAACCTTCGACCAGCCCGGTGAATCCTCCGTCGCCGTCCCGGACCGATTTGGCGAAATCATTAGCCATACAGTCAGCGCCAACCAATGTACTGCTACGATGGTTTTCAAACTTGACGCCATTGCCAGGCACATCCCCGCGGCAAACAGCCAGATGTGATTTCGCTTGGACGCGTTTCCGCGCATGGCGCAATACCAGGCCGCGAGAATCAGCGTATTCATGTAGATCTCGCGCTGGCAGCCTTCGCCGGCCGTACCGGGGTCGGATGAAACCAGGGCGAACAGGATCGCTCCCAGAGCGGCCGTACCGGAACGGGCGATCCGCCCCAGGATCGCCCAGATCAGCCAAAGCGAGGCGACTGAAAAACCGCAGGCCAACCACCGGAACACCTCCGGTGCGTCGCCAAAAAGGGCAATTACTCCCGCGAACAAGACGAACACGCCCGGCGGCTGATGGTCCCAGACATCGACGTACAATCGATCGCCGTCAAGCAGCCGGGCGCCGATGTAGGCATAGTTGCACTCATCCGTTTCCAGCGGCAGGTCAAGCGCGTGGTAACGCATGCCCACGAGTACGAACGTCGCGACCACGGCGATCGCAAATGACAGCGGTAGCCGCGAATCGACCGCGGCTGGCCCAAAGTGCTGTTCGGTGGTGATCATCGCGCCGCATCGTATGGCCGACACCCAACGCTTGCCATGATTCACCGTTGCAGACGAACGAGGCATCGCCCGCTAAAATAACCACGTGCGAACTTTCTCTCTCCAATCCGGCTCCAACGGCAACTCCATCTACGTCGAGGCCAACGGGATCAAGCTCTTGTTCGACGCGGGGATCAGCGGGGTTCAGGCCGAGCGGCGCATGGCCAGCCATGGCCGAGACATCCGTCGTGTGGACGCCCTCCTCATCTCCCACGACCACGTCGATCATGTCCGCTGCGCGGGCGTTTACCATCGCCGGTTCGGGATGCCACTGTACATCACCCGCCGCACGCAAGCCGCGGCCTGGTGCAACCTGGGCAAGCTGCGCGACGTGCGATACTTTCATTCGGGAGACGTGCTGGAATTTGGCCACGTGCGCGTCCACACCATCTCCACGGCTCACGACGCGGCCGACGGCGTGGCCTTCGTCGTGGAATGTGACGGCCGGCGGCTCGGCATCTTGACCGACCTTGGCCACCCGTTTCGCGGTCTGCAAGCCATTCTGGAGTCGGTCGACGCGGCCTATCTGGAGTGCAACTACGACCCGGACATGTTGGAGTCGGGGTCCTACCCGCCCGCCCTCAAGGCCCGGATTCGCGGCGACGCCGGGCACTTGTCAAACGATGACTCGGCGACGCTTCTCGCCACCTGCGGGCGGCGCCTGCCGCGGTGGATCGCGGTGGCTCACCTGAGCGAGAACAATAACTTACCGGAGCTGGCCATCGGCGCTCAGCATGGGGCGGTCGGCCGTCAGTATCCGGTCTACCACGCTTCCCGTTACGGCGTCTCCGATGTACTTGAGGTCTAAAGTTCTTTCCAGTTTTCTAGTCTCTCGTTTCTAGCCAAAGGCATCGGGCGGGTTGATCATCACACGCGGCATAGGGGTGAAGACATGACAAGTCACGGCGGCGCGGGATCGATGGGCCAGTCGTCACGCACCACGGTCCGGAGACTTCCGGAGCGAGGCGTTTACGGCCGCGAGTCCATCAACGCCATTCTCGACGAGGCGTTGATCTGCCACGTCGGGTTCGTCGATGGCGGACAGCCCTTTGTCATCCCCACGATTCACGTCCGCCTCGGCGATCAACTTTATCTCCACGGCTCTCGCGCCAGCCGCATGTTGAAATGTCTCAGCACGGGAATTCCTGCGTGCGTCACCGTGACCCTGCTCGACGGGATTGTGGTGGCCCGCTCGGCGTTCCACTCCTCGATGAACTATCGCTCGGTGGTGGTACTTGGCGCTGCTCGCGAAGTGACAGACGCCACCGAAAAATGGACCGCGCTCGAACGGCTCGTCGAACACGTGATTCCGGGGCGCTGGTCCGACCTGCGGCAACCGACCGAAAACGAAATGAACGCCACGACCGTGGTGGCCATGGCCATAAGTGAGGCCTCGGCCAAGGTCCGCGCCGGCCCGCCGAAAGACGACGAGGATGACTACGCGTTGTCTTTCTGGGCGGGGCTGATTCCCGTTTCGCTCAAGTCCGGCCAGCCGCAACCCGATCCCAAATTGCCCGCGACGATTCCGGTTCCTAATTACGTTCGCGAATATCGTTGCGGGCAGCAAGGACCGTGAGTCCTAGTGAGGGAGGGCCTGGGGGTGAGCGCCATGTAAGTTGTGGCACATCGCGCGGATCCATCGAGGTTGAGCGTGGCCGGCGTTCGAGCAACAGTTGTTGAACTGGGGCGGGTCAAGAACCGTTCGCGCTGACGCAGGTTTCGTAGGAGGGGCGGCCGCCGCCGGGGTATTGTAGGCCGCTGCAGATCAACGACGCCGGCATCGTGTCCTTAGACCAGCCGGGACCGCGGATGATGATGCACTGGTAGACATCGAAGCCGCCCGGGCTTGATCCGCCCAGGCAGCAGTAGGGCCAATCGGGATAGCTGCCAAGTTGCTCGGGAATGTAGTGCAGAGCGTAGCCGTCGGCGTCCTCGGAGCCTTCGCGATACACTTTTTGATATTCGCCGTGACCATCGACAAAGGACCGGTTGTACGTCCAATCCTTGCCATGCCAGCCGCGGAGTTGCTTCGTCGGGCCCGGATCGACGCCGGGCTGAAGGCTCGGAATGATCGAGCAATGCTCCCGACGGCAAGCCCAAGCCCAGCGGCCGATGTTCTCTTCGTAGTAGATTGTACGGGCGGGCGTCGGCACTCGTGAAATGGGCCGTAGATAGGGAGAATTGCTCAACATCTCGTTAATGCCGATTTGCATGTTCATGAACACGTTGGCGGCGTAGCTGTTTCCGAAATGATCGAACGAGGAGCGGTTAGAGTCCTCGAGAAGCCAGCTCGGACAATGAGCGCCGCGCGGCGGACCGTCGTCGGCGGGGCACTTGAACAGATCGAGGGCGAGGGTCGTATCCCTGTCCGCCTGAACGCGATCGAGCTGAGTGGGCCCGCCCTCGCGAGCGTTCTTGAAACCGCCCTTGTACAGAATGTGGTTCATGGGCCGGGTGTCGGGGCCGAAACCAGCGGCGGTGCCGTATTTGCTACCCAATTTGCCAGGGTGGTTCTCGGCGTAGCCGGGCTCGCCGATACCAGATTTTCCGCCCCATTCATAAGCCCCAATGAACGTAGGTGTCGTACATGCCGGGCAGCACGGGGGGTCCTGGCAATGCACGTGGGAGTCACATTGCTTGTATTGGAGGGCGTGGACTGGGATTCCCCAGCCGTTTTCATCGTCGGCCTCGTAGACCCGGCTGCTGGTGGCGATGCTCTTGAGGTTGGAAAGGCAGACGTTCTGTTTGGCTTGGCGACGCGCCGATTCGAGTGACGGCAGCAGGATGGCCACCAGCAGGGCAATGATAGCGATGACCACCAACAATTCGATCAACGTGAATGCAGCACGGGCGACAGTCGATCGAAGCCGCGGAAGGATGGCGATCCGACACACCGTGGTGCCTCCTCGCCAACGACGCCGCCGACCGTGCGAGCACGATCGGCGGTCATCGTGGTGTTGCGTTATCACCGCGTTTCATGAAAACGCGAGCAGAAGCAGACTGATCATTCGGTCAGAACCCGTGCCGGCGCCCGATCACGGCGTCGTGCCACCGCTGCCACTGACGCATCCCTCGTAGGACGGCCGTCCGCCAAGCGTGTAATTCAGGCCCGTGCATATCAGCGAAGCCGGCATCGTATCCTTCGCCCAACCGGTGCCGCGCACGATAATGCATTGATATTCCTCAAAGGTACCGGGATCTCCTACCTCCGCACAACAGCCCGGGAAGTCGGGATATTGACCGAGCTTTTCGGGCATGTAGTGCAGGGCATAGCCCGAGGAATCCTCGGTGCCTTCCAGGTAGATCTTCTGGTATTCCGCGTGGGCATCGACGAATGCGCGGTTGAAGTGCCAATCCTTGCCGTGCCAACCGCGAAGGGCTTTCGTCGGCCCGGGGTCGACGCCGGGCTGCAAGCCCGCGATTGTGGTGCAATGCTCTCGTCGGCAGGACCACGCCCAGCGCCCAATGTTCTCTTCGTAATACAAGGTTCGGGCAGCCGTGGGCACGCGGGAAACCGGCCGCAGATAGGGCGAGTTGCTGCGCATTTCGCCGCCGCTGCCGGATGTGGCAATCATGAAGACGTTGGCCGCATAGCTATTGCCGAAGTGATCAAAAGACGAACGCTCGGTGTCCTCAAACAACCAACTCGGACAGTGAGCGCCGCGCGGCGGGCCGTCGTCGCCGGGGCACTTGAATATCTGAAGGTCCAACGTCGTGTCGCGTTCGGCCTGGATGCGATCCAGTTGTGTGGGCCCCCCCGCAAAAGCGTTCGTGAAGCCACCCTTGTAGAGAATGTCGTTCATCGGGCGTGTGGAAGGCCCGAAGCCAGCGGCCGTTCCATACTTGCTGCCGAGCCGGCCGGGATAGTTTTCCGCAAAACCAGGCTCGCCGATACCCGACTTTCCGCCCCATTCATAGGCCCCGATGAACGAAGGCTGGGAACAGGCCGGGCAACAGGGCGGCGCTTTGCAGTTCGCATGGGCCTGACACTGCTTGTACTGAAGGGCGTGGACGGGGATTCCCCATCCCTGCGCATCGTCCGCCTCATAGACCCGGCTGCTGGTGGCGATGTTCTTCATGTTGGAGAGGCAGGCGTTCTGCTTCGCCTGTCGGCGTGCGGCCTCCAGGGATGGCAACAAAATCGCTACGAGCAGGGCGATGATCGCGATGACCACCAACAACTCGATCAGCGTGAACGCTCCACGTGCTTGCCGTTTCGACGCGTGCGGATTTGAGGAAGCGAGGCCGTTCATCTCGATAACCCTTTCCAAGGACTAGGAACAAAGGCTCCAAGGCCGCAGTTGCAATTTCACTTCATTTTGTCGTCACAACCCGCGTTCGTTTTAGCCTGACGCCCCCCGATTGTCAACCCGGCATGGGACGCAGGCAACGCGGTCCAGACTTTGTTAAGACCCCAAACCAGACCGAGTGACGGACGAAATCCGGAGATTTTTTCGCCCGATTCAGAGGGTGTTTAGCGATATGATTAGCAACGAGGCCGTGTCGACCCGATTTTCGGCGGCAGCACCCATCGGAATCTGAGGGCCCTGGCGGATGAAACCGCCGGCAGCGGCTTATGATCTGCGACATTTCCGAAGAAGACCTCTTGAGCGGTGTGGACCGCGACGCGCCGGAACTCGCCGAGCACATCCGACAATGCTCGCATTGCCGCAGCCGGGCGGAGGCCATCCGAGCCGGCATCGCGGCAGTAGCCTCGGTGAGCACCCCGACGTCTGCCTCCCTTCCGGAGCGGATAGGCTCCTATTCGATTCTCCGAAGGCTTGGACAGGGCGGGATGGGGATCGTCTTTGAGGGCGAGCAACAGGCCCCGCGGCGCTCGGTTGCCGTGAAGGTCATTCGAGGCGGACCCTATGTGGACAGCCATCGGGTCCATCTCTTTGAGCGTGAAGCGCAAATCCTGGCCCGGCTCAAGCATCCGGCGATCGCCGCGATCTATGAGGGCGGACGGACGCTGGACGGGCAGCCCTATTTCGCCATGGAGTTGGTTAACGGCGTCCCGCTCAACGAATTTGTTCGCGACCAACAGCTACCCCGGCGGGAACGCCTCGAACTGTTCCTGAAAACCTGCGATGCCATCAACTATGCCCACCAGCGCGGGGTCATTCACCGAGACCTTAAGCCGAGCAACATACTCGTGGATCAAACAGGGAACCCGAAGGTCTTGGATTTTGGGCTGGCCAGGATCACCGACGCCGACGCGGTGATGCCGACCGTGACCAAGGACGTTGGGCGGCTCATGGGAACGCTGCCCTACATGAGCCCGGAAGAAGCAAGAGGAAATCCCGATGACATCGACGTGCGCAGTGATGTGTATTCGCTGGGGGTGATGCTCTATGAGCTGTTGACCGATCAATTGCCGTATGCCGTGACCCGCACCGCACTCCCCGAAGCGATTCGTGTCATCTGCGAAGAGACCCCGAAGCGGCCGGGATCGTTGGACCGGACGCTGCGCGGCGATTTGGAAACCATCGCCTTAAAGGCGTTGGCCAAGGAACCCGCCCGGCGATACCAAACGGCGGCTGCGGTCGCGGAGGATATTCAGCGATATCTGAATGATCAGCCGATCCGAGCACGGCGAGCCGGCGTGTTCTATCGGATGCGAAAATTGGTCGTTCGACATCACTTCGTTTTCGTGGTGATCGGTCTGGTGCTAACCGTGCTGATCACCGCGGCGTTCTGGGTACTGCGCGGCGAACGAATTCTGCAGGAGCGAGCTCAGTCCAATGCCGCGCTGCTGGAGTTCCGGGAGGCGGCGTCGGAGTTTCGAGTTGCCGAGGCCTGGCACGAGCTTGAAAACTATGCGAAAGCCGAACCACAATATCGGGCGGCGCTGGCTAAGTTCGAGCGGTTGGAAGTGGAAGACCGCTTGGTGGACGCGAGGACCGGTCTTGCTTCCATGATTCTTGATCGAGGTGGTGAAACTGCGGACTTCCGGGAAGCTGAGCAATTACTCTTTTCGGCATTGGACGATTTGGAGGGCGACAGACGCCCAGAGGCCATAAACCAGCGAAGACGGGCCCTTGAAGGCCTCCGGCGGGTGAACGGCCCAGACTACTTGAACGATTCGAAGAAAGTGGAGGACGTTGACGCACAGATTCGGGCGCTGGATGCCCCACCATCGGAGCCGGAGATCGCGCCGGGAACGAGGCCGGTGGGGTAACGAGAGCGAGTCCTCACTCCGTTTCGACGTCGAATTGGACGATCGCCCCGGCCCGATACTCGCGCGTAATCGTCACTGTCTTGCCACCTTCCAGGTACAGAGGCGCGGTCATCGGCGCGGCGGCTCGGTCCGTCAAGTCGGCACGATTATTGTTTCGCGGTGATAAGAGGACAACGGCGTCGCAATCGCGATGGCACTGAATATGGTCGCGTATTCCGATTCCCTCGGGTCGGAAGGTGATCTCGCGGCGGAAATGGTCGTGAGGGAGCATGGGGACCCCGTGGCGGTGTGCCTGTGTTCGCACCGATGTTCCGGCGTGTTTCTTTGGGGACCGTCGAAGGGCGTGCATCATTTGGCGCCACAGGGCGACAAACCAGCGAACACGAATACGGCGGGTGTGTCGCAGCCGTCCTTGGCAGGAGAGAACGGGGGGGTCCCCCTCGAAGGAAACCTCCAGATGGCCCCCCGGTTCGCTCGCATGCTGAGGAAAAAGGACAATAACCCCTCGGTCGGAGAGTGGAGGAGCGCCCTCGCGCCAGTGGACTTGCACGGCACCTCCTTGGGCGAGCGATGCGACCGCTTCGTATGTAGGCGTTTCAACACGGACGAGTCCGGCGTGAGACCAATTCGTTGACCGGAGGTTGCCATCGACCTTGGTGGCGGGGACTAAGGCAGGCTGAACCGTTGGCGCGTCGGACGCGGATCTAACGAATTCGGCGGGAGAAACCCGTACTTCTCGCGAGCCTGTTTCGATGGTCGTGGCCAGGGACAGCCCGGGACCCATCACGGCACATAATTCTTCGCTCCACGCTAGGATTCGTTGGCCATCGATGGTCTCATAGACGTTACGCAGGATTTGGCCCAAACGCGCCGCCGCAGAGGAGTAGTTGCTCATTAGTTCGATACCGTAGGGGCTGACAAAGCCCGTCCCATGGGTGCAGTAGCACCCCCCAGCGGTACCGTCGCGTCGTACGAAGCGTTGAAGGAACCCAATGGCCGCTTCCAACGGTCCAAGCAGCGCGGTCCAGCCATGCCGGACAAGTAAGCGGGCAAGAATGTCCACGGTGAGCGAAAGCCGACCAATATCGACGCCGCCACGCTCGCGGAACCAACCCTCCTCATCTTGTTGCCGCAGGAGCCGTTCCAATCGACGACGTCCCACCTGGAGCATCGCGCTATCGCGCAGGATGAGCGCCCCTCCGATGGCCGAGCCGATCAGGCACGCCTTGACCCACGTCGATCCAAAGCGGTGTTTCAGCAACCAGTTCAAATGTCGATGCAAATCGGTAAGGAGGTCGTCTGACTGGAACGCCGTCGTTTCCTCAAGAAGTCGAACGAGCTGATAGGCCGCGACGGGTGCCGTGCGAAGCCGTCCGAGCGGGTGAAGCAGTGTTCCGTTGTCCGACAGACCACGGCGCCATTCAACCACGGTTGCCCGAATCGTCTGCTCCCAGAAGGGTTTGTCCGGTCGGTCGGCGTCAACTTCGCACAGGACACCCGCGGCGAGCGCGGCCATCTGGCGGTAGTTGAGGCGCGCTTGCGCGGCGCGACCTCGCGGTGCATGTTCGTGAACAAGTCCCATCCAGGCGGCGGGGCCCAGGAGCGTTTGCCACCGTGGCACGCAGAGGCGGGCGACTCTGAGGTATGGGTTGCCGATCGTTGGCGATGCATGTCGGGCGGCGGGATCAACGAGGTTTGGTTCACTCACTGATGGGAGGTCCATCGGGCCTGGAACTTGGGTTGGCGCCTGGTCGGAGTCTGGCGGTGCGGTTTCGCCGAGCTCGGGCGCGATTCCCTCGGTGAGGTTGGCTGTCCGTCGGTTCATGGTCGGCCGAAGTTCGTACACACCGGGAGGATCAGTCCCTGACATTGGCCCCCTCACGCATCCGTGACTCGTTCGGCCTGCTCCGCCACGAGGGTTATCGAGCGCATCTGGACTCGATGTGAAGTGATTCGATGGGGTGCGTTGGGCTGATCGATTGGGGTACGGGGTCGAACCCGCCCATCGAGAACGGTCGGCATCGAATCAGGCGGCGGATCGTAAGCCATGAGCCGCGAGTCGCGCCGTGCAGGCGTAGGGCCTCGATGCCGTACTCACTGCACGTGGGGTAATGTTTGCAACTGCCGATGAGGAATGGCCTGAGAAGGGCTTGATAGGCGCAAACGCATGCAATCAGAAAACGAGCGATGTTGGAAGGGCGAGCCGGTGTCATGTGGGCATGCGCTGTCGCCTACGATAGTGCATCAAGAAACACTTGGATCATTTTTCAAACAACGCAATGGTATACACAATCAGGGCTGTCGCCAAGGTGGCCAGGGCAAACCACCCGGCGAGACGGCGGAGACCCATCCCCATCGAAGCCAAAGGCCGATCAAATTTCTCAAGAACGCGGATGGCCACATCACAGGCCGAACAGCCGATTCGCGAGAGGACCGCCGGGGCCGCATTTCTAGTGGTGGGTGGGCCAAACCGGTTTTCCCCCGAGGCGGGCACTGTCGCTGCGTCGGAGGGCACGGCTTCAATCGGGTCTAACGCCGGCGTACCCACGACTCCGAGCATTCCGGTCCCAACAACCCCGGGCTTGGACGGCAGCGAAAGCTTGGCGGAGCCGCCGGTGATTGATCGCCCCACGTGGGGGACGTCGTCGTCGATTTGCGATTGATTGAACGCGGACGGGGATCGGGTCGAGTCTTGGGGTGGCATAGGTTCGGAAAATGCCAAGGATGTTGATGCCGGTTGCATGAACTCGCGCATGAAATCGGGAAGATCCCCCGTAGCCGGCGGAGGTGCATTGGCGCCGGCGGCATTATCCGCGGCCAGGTCGCCGGCGGCGGAGGCCACCAGTCGATCGAGTTCATCGAGTTCGGTGTCCAGATTGAGTTCACGAGAGTCGAGTCGCCGATCGCCTGAGGCCGGTCCCGTTGGCTCAGCGTCAGTCGGAATGGCGCCGATCTCATTTCCGAGGTCATTAGCCAGCGAGGCGGCGCGGGCGAGAATCTCATCGAGTTCACGTTCGGAATTGTCGGCGGGTCCCTTGCCTCGGGGTGCCGGTGAATTCGAGTTAGGCGGAAAGGGGTCGGACATTGTAAGTTCAGCGATCCTCTTTTGTCATGGCACATCTTACCCGCGCGAGGCGTCCCCGTGACTTATATCGGACCCCGGCAGTCGATGGGTGAGATTGCTGGCGAGAGACACGTCCGAGATAATCATGGCTCATGCGTACCGTGCGCGTTTACTCCCCCGCATTTCAAGCCGGTGAAGTGGTTCTTTCGCCCGAGGAGTCGCACCACGTAGTGGATTCGCTGCGGGCGCAGGTCGGCGATGAAGTGACCGTATTCGATGGTGCCGGTCGAGAAGGGCGGGGTCAAATCACTGGTATTCGACGGGGCGAGGTTTCCGTCGCGGTCGACGATGTTTGGGAGCGTCGGTTTGAATTGCGGCACCGCGTGACCTTGGCGGTGGCCATGGCCAAGGCTCATCGTCAGGGGTACTTGATTGAGAAATGCACGGAACTCGGGGTCCATGCGATATGGCCGATCATGACTGAACGAGGCGTCGTCCGGCCATCGGAGTTCGCGGTAACGAAGTGGGCACGGCGGGCGATCGAGGCCGCCAAACAATCCGGGCGGGCGTGGATTCCGGTGATCGAGCCGCTGCAGCCCCTTGCGGAGGTGCTGGGTCGCGCCGGGGGATTTGAGATCGCCGCGATCGCCGATGAAGCGGGCGGCTCATTGAGCATTTTTCAGGTGCTCAGCGGCACCGCGGAAGACGCGAGGGTGCTGGTGTGTGTGGGCCCTGAGGGCGGTTGGACGAACGCGGAGCGACGTCAGGCCGCGGACACCGGGTTAGTGAGTATTTCTCTTGGGCCGGCCATTCTTCGAACTGAAACGGCGGCGGTGACGGTGTGCGCCGCGGCGGCGATGTTGAGTGCGGGGCAAAGAGAATAAGGACTACGAATCACCGCCTGCCGCATCGGCTGCTAGAGTGTGGGCACGCCTTTCCACTACAATTCGCTGATGAGGCTGACGCGCGAGATTCGGTGTTCGCCGGAGCAGGCGGGGAACATGCGGCCGCTCAACACCTGGGCGGGCGCTGAAGGCGCGAACCAACTCATTCCTTTTTGGATTCTGCGGGCCACCGTCGAAGGGCCGGTTGATCCACGTACGGGTTATATTTGCGATATCAAGCAGCTCGACACCTTGCTGCGCGAGCGGGTGCTGGCGGAGTTGGCGCGGTCGGAGAGCCATACGGCCGACGCCGGACTGGGAATGGCCCAGATCGGCATCGCGATGACGTGGGCATTTAAGGCCGGCGCGACGAATTGTCCCCTTCCCGCGAAACTGTTCGCCATCGAATTCGCTATGTCGCCGTTTACGAGGTTTGCCGTCGTTTCAAAGGAGACTGATGTGGTTTGTCTGACACGAAGCTTCGAGTTTTGTGCGTCGCACCGCCTCGCAGTCGCAGGGTGCACGGACGAAGAAAACCGGCGCTTGTTCGGAAAGTGCAGCAACCCCCATGGTCACGGGCATAATTACGTGGTCGAAGTGACCGTGCGGGGGGCGGCGGACGGCCGGATGGGAACGCTTGTTGAGTTGCCTGTTCTCGATCGCGTGGTCATGGAATCGGTGATTGAGCGGTTTGACCATAAGAACCTGAACGTCGAATGCCCAGAGTTCGTTGGCGTGAATCCCACGGTGGAGAACATCGCACGGGTAATTTTTGACCGGTTGGTGGCGGCCCTGCGGCCGGCGAAGCTGGCGAGCGTTCGCGTCTGGGAAACCGCTAAAACCTTCGCGGAGTGCGACGGCGCTGAGAGCTAATTACAGAAGTCCCAGGCGGCTGTGTACCAATCCGTCAGCCCCAGCATGGGTGCGGCGAGGTGTCAGCGCATGGCACTTCCGGAGTGCGATTCATTTCGGCCTCGAAGACCTCAAGGTAATGCCGCAGGCGGGCGGCGGGATCGTCGAGAAACCCGCCGAAGTGGCGCGTCGGGTCGTTGTAAATCAATCGGACGGGCAATTCTCGAATTCGCAGACCCGCGCGGGCGGCCTGAACCCAGAACTGCATCGGCATGGCGTATCCCGGAACGGTAATTCGAAAATGGGCCAAGGCCGACACTCGGTACGCCTTGAATCCGCAAAATGCGTCGGTGATGTTCAGGCCGAGACGCTGGTTGACCATGGCTGTGATTTGCCGATTGATCTCGCGGCGGTCGGCGGGAACCGAAGGGTCGACGATGTGCCCATAAGGGTAGCGCGTGCCACTGATAATGTCGGCGTCGTCCTGTCGAGCGGCTTCCAGGAAGCAGGGGATGCAGGACGGCTCATGCTGCTCGTCACAGTCCATGGTGACCAGCCAGGAATAGCCCCGGCAGCGCGCGAAGGCGAAGGCATCGGCGAGGCTCTTGCCGTAGCCGCGGTTTTCGGCGTGGGTAATGACGTGGATGTCGCGATAGCCGCGAAGGATTTCGGGTGTCCGGTCGGTAGAGCCGTCGTCTACCACCAGAATCTCAGGAATGTACCTGTTCGCGCAACGAAGAACGCGATCGAGGTGAGCTTCCTCGTTGAACACCGGGATGGCGAGCAGGGGCCCGTCGGGCATGTCGTTTTCCTTGGCGCGGGTCGGCTATCACACGACGACCATGCGACATCCTAGGCGCCAGCGGTCCAAAAAGCCAGCCGTGGTCGACTGGTCGGGGCGTTGTTTATTAGAACGCTAAGTCGAGCTTGGCGTTCGGATCGTAAGGTTCGATTCAACGGCAATTCCTCTCCAAGACGATAAAAAAAGAGCGAATCATCATTGGACGGCGGGGCCCGTGGGCCCACCAAAGAAAGCGGGCGATCGTAGTGATTGGAATCCGGTTGTTGGCCTTGACGCTGCTTACTCTCACCGGGTGCGCCACGATTCGGAACCATCAAGCGAGGTCGCTGGTGCGCGATGGCGACGTCCTGCTCGAACGCCAGGACCTGCAAGCGGCGTTGGTCCGGTTTGAGGAAGCGGCCCGCCTCGATCCGCAACTGGCCGTGGCCCACTCGCGAATGGGGTTGATTTATCGCCGGCTTGGGGACTACGAGCAGGCGATCGATTGTTTCGTCGAAGCAATCCGGCAAAACCCGCTCTCGTTCACCGATACGTTTGACTTGGCCCAGCTCTACCATTTTACCCAGAGAGTCAAAGAGGCGATCCAGGCGTACCTTCACGCCGTGGAATTGAAGCCCGGCAACTTCGACGCCCAACTCAATCTCGGGGTCTGTTATCAACAGTCGGGCGATCTGAATCAGGCGGTCGAACGGTTCAACAAGGCTATTGCCATCGATGGAGATCGACCGCACGCCTACGTCAACCTGGGGGTGGCGCTCGATGCGCAAAAGAAGTATTACGGGGCGATTCGAGCGTACAAAGAAGCATTGGAGCGCGACAGTCATCAGCCACTTGTGCTCGTGAATCTGGCTCACACCTACATGAATCAGGACCGGCTCAAGATCGCCCGAATGAGTTTGCAGCAGGCCGCGGAGCTTGACCCCGGGCTGGCGGCCGCCCATGAGGCGTTGGGCTATTGTCTCTTCCGCGAACGGGATTTCCCGGCGTCGGAGGAAGCTTATCGCAAGGCCCTGGCCTGCGACTGGCGCCTGCCGCGTGCCCACGGTGGGTTGGGGTCGATTCACATGATGAGGTACGTGGAAGATTCCTCGCAAATCGAAGATCGGGACCGGGCGTTGGAGCACTGGCACCGTTCCCTCGAGTTGGATCCCGACCAGCCGCGGATCCGCAAATTGATCGCCGAATACTCCCCGAAGACCACCGATCCCGAAATCTTGCTGCTGGATGATCGAGGATCCAAATAGCGAAGACGCGCCGGCTTCCCTCCGAGAGATTCCCTCGATTACAAAAGTGTTATGACTTTTTCAGTTGAATGTGCCGCAATGTCTGTGGTCACGGGCGCATCGCGTTCTTAGAATGCTTCAGGCGCGGCACGCGCTTAGACAGGTCCGTAGGGGCCTTTCGGTGGGCGCCGCGGAAAGGCGGGGGCGCGTTGAGGGCGTTTTCGATGCACGGTGAATCCGTTGAATCATTCGAGTTGAGCCCGTCCAAAGAACGCGATCGCTTGTTGCAGGGCAGGATCGCGGACTTCGGCCTCAAAGTCGAGGGTACGCGGCTCGCTCAACTCATTCAGCGGCTGTACGACGAGCTGGAGACGGGGGGAATCAAACTCCGTCCGCCGGTCTATCTCTCTGACGAGTGGGGCTGCCCCGATCGCGTACCCATCATCGGCGTGCCGTTCTATCTGGCCGATGAAAAGCTGATCCGCATCGAGGATGAAATGAGGGACGGCGTCGAGGCGGAATCCGATGAGGAAATCCTTCGGTATCTCCGCCATGAGACCGGGCATGTCTTCAATTACGCCTACAAGCTGTTCGAGACCGAGGCCTGGCACCAGTTGTTCGGCCCGTATGCTCGTCCGTACATCGACGAGTACACGCCCGCGCCCTTTTCCCATGATTTCGTTCGGCATCTTCCGGGGTGGTATGCCCAGAAACACCCGGACGATGATTTCGCCGAGACCTTCGCCGTCTGGCTCACCCCGAACTCGAACTGGCGCGAGGCGTATCGCGATTGGGGATGTTACCCCAAGTTGCTCTACGTGGACGGCGTCGTTCAAACGCATGGGGCAACGGAGCCCCTGGTAACGCCGGAAGGCTATGACACCGCGGAAGAAGCCCTGCGCCGGTCGCTGGCTGATCACTATGAGCGCCTGCGCGACCCTATCGTCGAAGTCCCGCCGTATCTGGATGCCGCACTCCGCGATATTTTTGAAGCTCCGTCCAAGTCGACGAAATCCGGCTCGAAATCGTCGCCCGCCACCGCTTTCATCCGTTCCCACCATCGGGCCATTTCCACGGCCATTATCTATTGGACTGGTCTGAACGATGCCGCGGTGCGGGCGCTCCTTCGCCACGTCCAAGAACGGTGCGGGCAGATGAAGCTCCGCCACCATGGCGATGATCAGAATGCATTGGCGGAGCTCGTTGTTTTCATCACCGTCTTATGCATGAATAAACTGTACAAGGGCGATTTCATCTGCCGTTAATCAAGGAACATTGGGGTGACGGACAAATACAAGGTGACCATCCTCTACGACGGCGCCGAGGACGAAGAGAAGGCCAAGGCGGACGCCAAAAAAGAGGCTTTCCCGCTGGTATATGAACAAGTCTCTCAGGCCCTTGAAAAACGCGGGCATCAGGTCAAGAGCATCGCCGCGGGGAAGAACATCAAGACCCTCGTCGGCCGGATCGACACCGATGAAAGCGACATCTTCTTTAACCTCTGCGAGTCGATCGGCGGAGTCGGCAGGCACGAGCATCGCGTGGCCTCGCTCCTGGAACTCCTGAATAAACCCTTCACCGGATCGGGGTCGACGGGAATGACGCTGGCCCAGGACAAGGGTCTGGCCAAGAAGATCTTTCAGTTTCACGACATTCGCTATCCCCGTTTTTGCGTCGTTGACTCCGGGCACGTGGAATGGTCGGACGATCTCTCCTTTCCGCTCATTGTCAAGCCGCTCGGGGAGGACGCATCGATCGGTATCGACAAGGGCTCCGTGGTTCATGACGTGAAAGAACTGCTCGAGCGAATCTCCCACCTTCGTGGAACGGTCCAGGGTGCGGCGCTCGTCGAAGAATTCATCGAAGGTCGCGAAATCTATGTGGGCGTGGTCGGCAACGCGGAAGGCAAACTCGAACCACTCCCGATCCTCGAATGGGATCTGTCCGCCGTGAAAGACGGACCGCGGATCGCCACCGCCGAGGCGAAGTGGGATCAGGATTCAGAAGGCTTCAAAGCGCCACAGCTTTTTCCGAAGGATATCCCAGATGAAGTGGTCAAGCGGATCGGGGCCGCGGCGGTAACCGCCGTTGAAGCCCTCAAGCTGACCGATTACGCCAGGGTGGATATGCGTTTGCGAAAGAATACCTCCGGGGCCGATAAGAGCGACGCCTGGCAGTTCTTCATCATCGAAGTCAACCCCAATCCGTACCTGGAGCGCCGCGCTGAATTCGTTCAAGCCGCGCGCAAGCATGGCCTCAGTCACCCCGAGCTGCTGGAGCGCATCCTTGAGTTGGGTGTGCAGCGCGCCGAGACGCCCGTACTGCGCTGATTCATCGCTCGATCCCTCGAAAGCCCCGTGCAAAGTCGGCAGTTTACGGCCCGGGGAGAGCCCCACTTTTCTCACGCATAACAAGCGTATTACAAATCATTTATGTCTGGCCGAAGGCCGACGTATCCGGCTATGCTAACAGCAGGACGCCAAAAGGGAGCGTTTCCGCCCCGAAAAGGGTGGGTCGAGCTTCGCTCCAAAGTGACGTCGCATCAGGGATGAAACCGCGCGCAGCATGATCGTGTCTGCGCCAAGACAGAGGCTGTCCGCTTCCGCGGCAACATTGAGTTGACCTGAGGGCATGGATTATGCATCTCCTCGAATCGATCGACACGGGACCAGGTAAAGAGAACACGAACGGGCGAGCAGAGTCTGTGCTCTTGGACGCGTTACTCGCTTTGCGCGGCGGCGACGCGACGGTTCGGCTCCCGGCGGATTGGCCGGGGGTTGCCGGAAAAATCGCGGACGCGTTCAACGCGATTGTCATCCAGAATGAGCGTATCGCCAGCGAGATGTCGCGGTTGCGTCTTGTGGTGGGCAAAGAGGGGCGTCTCAATCGGCGGGCCGCAGCGGCCGAACTGCAAGGGTTCTGGGCCGAATCGCTGGAGGCGGTCAATGATCTGATTGATGACTTGGTGCAGCCCACGACCGAGACCGCGCGGGTGATCGGCGGCGTCGCCCAAGGTGACCTGACACAAAACATGGCCCTGGAAGTCGATGGTCGACCTCTCAAGGGCGAGTTCCTTCGTACCGCCAAGACCATCAACCGAATGGTGCAGCAGCTAGGTTCGTTCGCCTCGGAAGTGACCCGCGTCGCTCGTGAAGTCGGCACGGAAGGAAAGCTGGGGGGCCTTGCCAAAGTGAAAGGTGTGGCCAACACCTGGAAGGATCTAACTGACTCCGTGAATTCGATGGCCACCAATCTGACCGACCAGGTGCGCAATATCGCCGATGTCACAACGGCGGTCGCGAAGGGCGACCTTTCCAAGAAAATTACCGTGGACGTCAAGGGCGAGTTCCTCGAGTTGAAAAACACCGTCAACACCATGGTGGATCAGCTTCGTTCGTTTGCGGCCGAAGTCACCCGCGTGGCCCGCGAAGTCGGCACCGAGGGCAAGTTAGGCGGCCAGGCGTGGGTCGAGGGCGTTTCGGGTACCTGGAAAGACTTGACCGACTCCGTCAACTTCATGGCCGGCAACCTCACTTCCCAGGTGCGAAACATCGCTCAGGTCACAACCGCCGTGGCGGCCGGGGACCTCTCCAAGAAAATCACCGTCAACGTCAAGGGTGAAATCCTGGAACTCAAGGACACCATCAACACCATGGTGGACCAGCTTCGCTCGTTCGCCGCCGAAGTGACCCGCGTGGCCCGCGAGGTGGGTACCGAGGGACGGCTCGGCGGTCAGGCGGAGGTGCAAGGCGTCGCTGGAACGTGGAAGGACTTGACGGAAAGTGTGAACTCGATGGCCGGTAACCTCACCGGGCAGGTGCGTAACATCGCCGAAGTGACAAAGGCCGTTGCCGCAGGCGACCTTTCGCGCAAGATCACCGTAGACGTTAAGGGTGAGATTCTCGAGCTCAAGAACACCATCAACACCATGGTGGATCAGCTCAGTTCGTTCGCTTCCGAGGTAACGCGTGTGGCTCGCGAAGTGGGTACGGAGG
>Ga0137431_1000235_pt1 | contig 23739 bp, 20 predicted proteins | sample EasRivERMZT800_2_FD_104646 | JGI IMG/M metagenome (GOLD analysis project Ga0137431, IMG submission 104646) | Soil microbial communities from meander-bound floodplain in the East River, Colorado, USA - East River MetaG ERMZT800_2 | ecosystem: Environmental > Terrestrial > Soil > Floodplain ... | reverse complement strand
GTGTGGCATTCGTGGCAGTCATATTATCCATTTGCTGGGTAAAGTAACCGACACGCTGATCGTCAAAACGGGGTATATAATCATTCTTTGGCATCTCAATAAAACTGTGCTGCATCTTTACCCGTACATATCTTGCATCTGTAATGGATTTATCGCCATAATTAAGAGGTGCAGGATTGTCATAAGCAAGTGATACGATCACATCCGTGTTATTCGGAAAAGAGCGGATTTTCTCATAGCCCGATTTGTCTGAAATAAAATTGCCCACATTAAAGATGGTTCCGGGCGGGATGCTGGGGGGAAATACCGGTTTTACGGGATCTAATTTTTCACTCAGGAATAATCCATCAGCCTTTACAATGTAGCCCAGTGAATCTTCCGCGACAACCTTATCCGCATAAAAAACGGCATCACTTACATCTACGTTGGCAGCCTTGCTAATAGCATTGGCCGGATCGTAGTAGAAATTGGTATTGCATCGTATAAAGTCAAGGCGGTTATAGGTTTTCCTGACCTTAAATACCCATGTTTCCCGTAGCATATTTTGATTGAGAAATAAACTACCGGGACCACCCATTGAAAAACTCTGGTAAATGAATTCCTTGTCCAGCTGGTTTTTCTTTATATACAGCTGCAGGCTTCCTGAAACAGTATCTTCATAGAGGACAAATAATCCATCCAGTTTCTTTTTATCTTTTACGGTTGCTTTCCAGATGGAATCTCTTTTTGCGGCAACTGAATCAATCTTAGCTTTTGGTTTTGTGTCAGCGGGTTTTTTTACCTGTGCAAAAAGCGCAACGGGAAGCGCCACGCCAAACAATAGCATAGCTAACAGGTATAGTCTTGAAATCATAAAAGTTTATTTAATTGGAAACAGGAAAATACCGATTTCTTATTACTCCAAAAAAATCATTTCATTTTACCGGTTAACTTCCTGCATGAAAGGGGAAAATCTATGACCAAAATCCAAATAAGGGTTCCCTGTCTTGAATGATGGCCATGATTTTCGTGGGAATCTAATCCTCGTTTCCGTGTTCAGAGGACTTAGCGGTGCCGGGATTGAATATTTTCTTCACTGCTTTGCCCAGCCTGTTGAGATTATCAATCTGCTCCTGGATGGGCGATAATGAGATATCTTCTGACTGCAAACCTGTTTCCAGGAATTCAACCCTGGTTTGTTCAGGATAGAGAAGAATGAAATTGTTGGAATAATAATTCTTCAGCAGCTTATCGGGGATGGCGTCCATATAAGACTGGTAAGAAAGAGTGCCCTTTCTTGCGCTTACCACAACAATGAGGTCGTCGCTGCTTATTTCATTGCAGACGTGAGTAAAGTCCTCCATTGTCTCAAAAGATTTATAGGTGGGTTCTACGGGGGTACGCATTTTTTTTAGTTCGGGTTGGACAGCCGTTTTTGTTTCAGCTGTGCTGCAAATCACCAGCGGAGCGCCGGCTTGCCTTGAGAGCAGGCTCATTTTTCTTAACCAGTATTTAAAGCCAACTTCATATTGCGCATTACGTGTAAGTAACAATACAATTTTACGCGTCGTATGTATGGGGTGTACAAAACGGCAGATATAAACGGTTTCCCAGACAGTATCAATAATATTCTGGGTGGTGGTTCCAAAGAGCGAGCTAACCAGGAAATCACGTGTGCTGCCCGTTCTTTCTTCCCATTGCAGGACTATATCCGTACTCAACCTTTCCTTAACTACTCGTGCAACGCAATTGCTCAGGTTCAAATCAACCCTGTTCAACACTTGCAGTCTTGTTTGAATGGCAGCGCCGTGTTTGATGGCATTGGACAGCTTATTTTGATTGAGCAATAATCTTCCTTTGGCATCCATGTCGTCCTGGACAACGGAAAGCAGGTCAATTGGAAGATTATTGCTGGGCCCTTTTATCATCACCGCAAAGTCAACAAGGTATTCTATCTTTTCAATGTCGATAACCGGTATCAGCAGCCGTTCCTGCTCATTGACGATATCGGGAACCTTATCCGCTTCGGAGATCGCCAGTTTTTTACCTGCGTTGGCTGTGACAAAAGATCCTACCATACAGGTAACCAGGATGAGAATGATCGTTCCATTTAATACATTTTCATCAATCAGTCCTAAATTGAACCCGATCAAAATAACGGCTATGGTGGCAGCGGCATGCGAAGTGCTTAATCCAAAAATTACGTTGCGCTGGACAACAGAGTAGCCAAATATTTTTTGCGTGATGAGAGCTGCGAGCCATTTAGTGAGTAAAGCCATCAGTGTTAATGCTCCTGCAATCAATAATGCTTCAGGTCCATTTAACAACACACGCAGGTCAACAAGCATCCCCACACTTATCAGGAAAAAAGGGATAAAGATGGCATTACCCGCAAATTCAATCCGGTTCATCAGCGCTGATGTATGGGGTATCAATTGATTTAATGCAAGGCCGGCCAGGAATGCTCCGATTATTCCCTCCACCCCCGCCAACTCGCCCAGCCATGCCGCAAGAAACACAAGGGCGAGTACGAATACAAAATGAGTGGTTTGATCATCTTTTATTTTTTTAAAAAACCAGCGGCCAATGACCGGAAAGGTGAACAATACCCCAAAAGCAAACAGGAGAAACGAGCCGCCCAGCTTAAACCAGAACACGCGGGTCAGTTCTCCATCGGCAGACCCGGCAATGACGGCGAGTATTAACAGTACGGCCGTATCAGTAATAATGGTGCCACCAACGGCGACTGTTACCGCTTCATTTTTGGTGATGCCCAGGCGGCTTGCCAATGGATAAGCAACCAGTGTATGAGTAGCAAACATGCTTGACACGAGCAGGGTTGCTACCAGATGAAATTCGAGAACGTAATAACAAACGATAAAACCAAGACCCAATGGGATAGCAAATGTGAAGAAGCCGAATACAAGACTTTTATATTTGTTTTTTTTAAACTCGGCCATATCGAGTTCAAGACCAGCAAGGAACATGATATAGAGCAGGCCTGCCATTCCAAACAGGTCGATGCTGCCCTTGGCGACGATATTGAAGCCATGATCTCCAATCGCCATGCCCGCCAGTATCAATCCGATGATGGCCGGAATGCGCAGCTTGCGTAACAAGACCGGCGCTAGCAAAATAATAAACAGTACGATGGCAAATATCGGCACCGGGTCTTGCAGGGGAAATCTGATTTCCAGGAATGTCATTCAATCAAACATTTAAATAGTTGGCGGCAAGCCCCGGTTGTAATAATTAAATACATATAAACAAAAACTAAAGTTCAAAAATAGCCATAAAAATCAGGACGCCTGGTGTGGCCTGTGTGGGACTGTCCTGATTTACAAAAAATCATGCCCTAAGTATTATTACTAACGACGGATCAACCAGGATATTGACAGGTGATAATTTGAAAATAAAAAAATAATTTTGCCTGTTCTTTTATTGCCCGATCGTATAATGGTAGTACGTCAGATTCTGGCTCTGACAGTTCAGGTTCGAATCCTGGTCGGGTAACAGAAATTCACTTTTCCTCTGTTCATTCTATTTAATCCTGTGTGACCGCTATCATCATTTCCGTTCCTGGTTTGTTTGTCACTTCTCCTACATTTAATAGCATAATAGTTGGGTTGTTCAATTTCTTTGGTGAACCCCTCAAGTTGTGAATAAGCGGGGATTTGTTAGTCGCGGTGTCTTTTAAAATGAAGCACGGCAGGTTAGGTATTGCCGAACGCGGGGATTATTAGTATCAAGCTTCAATAGAAATTCTACAGCCAAATATAACACCTCAGCCTCTCATTTGTCAACCTTGTTGACGGGTATTCAATGTTGCAGTAATTCAGAACTGGCAAGTGTCCCTTTTAAGTATTCCAGAAGTTGCGTACAAGCAATTTGGGCAAACTCTTCAAAAACTTCTTCCGCTGTCCAACCTATATGAGGTGTTAAAATAACGTTGTCGAGCTTTCGTAGCGAAGAATCAATTGCTAACGGCTCTTCAGCAAACACATCAAGACCAGCACCAGCCAAACTGCCGTTCGTCAACGCTTCAGCCAAAGCAGTTTCATCAACAATTGCTCCACGGGAAGTATTGACCAATATTGCACCTGGCTTCATTTTAGCCAATCGTTCCTTATTTACTAAGCCCGTAGATTCTTTTGAAAGGCGCAGATGAATACTAACAACATCACTTGTTTCCAGGAGTTCGTCCAAAGGCAACCTTTTAAAGCCATTGTTTGTGTCAAAGCCATTTCCGCTTCTGTCCCACGCTACAACTTCCATATTGAAAGCGGTACTTGCAATGTGTGCTACACCGGAGCCATGTCTGCCCAAACCAAGAATTCCTAATCTTCGTTTTGATAATGTGTGTCCGGTTAACAGTTCCCATCCCCCGTTTTGCATGATTTTATTTCCATGATGCACTTTGTGTATCAGTCCAAGTATAAAGGCAAAGGTTAGCTCAGGTACTGAAATTAAGGGTGATTTTACTCTTCTGCCTAAAGCTATGGCAATGTTTTGCTTTTGTGCTGCAGCTACATCAATATGGTAGCCGTGCCCTCCTGTTTGAAGCACTAATTTTAATTCAGGCATTCGTCTAAATACTTGCTCATTTAAGGCAGTACGTTCTCTTAATGCCATTAAAAATTGGGCTTGTTCTATTTCGGAATCACTTGTTCTGCCAATAGACTCTCTTAGAAATCTGATTTCTACCCAATCTTTGAGCTGATTCCAACAGACAGATGCCTGAATGCGTCCTTCCCAATCATCAAGGATTATTAATAATGGCTTCATGTGAATATTTTATGGCCGAGCACTATCAATTTGAAGCTGTCTGTTTTTTGGCGCCAATTGGTATGTGATTTGAAATTTATAAAACACTTTTCAGCAGTGTCCAAAATTTACGCCTCTGTTGCTTTGGCAGCCGAGTTTCTACAGCTTTAGTTTACATCATTAAAAACCGAAAATGCTGCAATATCAGTTTGCTGGTGAAAAATTCTAAACCCAAATGTATCCGCATTTTAGACACAACAATGGGGTAATGCTTGCGGGTTCTTATTTTATATTTAATAGCCAGTAATGATATAATCCATACTGCTATTTATCTTGTTTTCGGCTTCATCCTTCAGGCCATTTATTTCCATCGTCATATATTGATTGGTCAAACCGGCGGTCATTATGTAAATTAAACCAGAAAATATTCCTTCATATATTGTAATTAATTCAACGAAGGTCGCATCACCTTTTTGTTTTATTATATGCTTAGCGGTCATTTTCAATCCTATCGGGTTTGAAACCCAGGTGAAGGATTTGTCTTTTTCTATTTCCGTGATTTCCCAGGTTATTGGCAAAAGCTTAGGTTGAACAACTTTGACTTTTGTTCCCTTATCAAAACTGTTTTTATTAAGAAGCGTAATACTTTTTACAGATTTTGTCCATAAATTCCAATTCGCAACATCAGTAAGTATTTTGAATATAATTTCCGGTTTGGCATTAACAATTATAACTTTTCTTATAATATATTTATTACCCATCCTGATTACTTCATTTAAGCATTAAATTATTAATGATAATATATAGCATCACCTGTAATTGCCACTATTTATTTCATTGCACTTCTCCTTTCTTCTTCGATTGCTGATCTCAATCCTACGTATACAATTTATCGTTTTGTTTCCCTTTTAATATCCGTTTTACGTCCTTGTTGGGTGTGTCACGAATCAAGGATGCAGAATAGTACTTTGAATGCCGGATAGAAGATTGTATTCCTAAAGGACTCCTCTGGAGCGGACCAGTCGCATACGTTGTGCAGACTGTGTATGCAAACCACCAGAAGGCGCTGCAATCCATGCAATTGAAATCTTGTAAAAAAAACCCAATGTGGACACATCAGGTTTATACCAAAACTAACTGCTTATGAGAAAGAAATTTTAATTCCTAAAGAACAATTCTGTTTGCACCGGGCTATCCTTAATACTAAATTTCTGAATTTGATATGAGCAATTCCTCCGTCTGAAAGGATTAATTGTTTTTTCTTATTGTAAACACTCTTGATAAATTAAAGCCAAACCTTATATCCCCTTTACTCCATTTTCCGGTCGTTTCGGTAATAAATGCTCTTTCATTCATTCCGGCCGCATTCGAAAAATGTAGCTGAAATACGTGCCCGCCGGTTTCAATGTCAATACCCAATGATAAAGGATTTTCAGATCTTTCTTTTGGAAAACCCGCCATGTTTGCAAAATAATCCCATACAAATGCCATTCGCTTACTCAGCTTAAAACGGCCTCCGAACCCCAATGAAAATATTTCATTCTTATCGCCTGCTTCCACAAAATTGCGGTATATCAATGTTGGCGTTAGCTGCAGCGATATCCGGCTGTTAAATTTTCTGCCAATTATACCCTGGTAATTATAGGATACTCTTGAGTTAAGAGATTGTTTTACTGAGTCAATACTTTTTAATGTGTTAATAGCAGAACCCGCCACCAGGATAAAGCTGAAGGGGAAAGATTTTTCTCCTTCCGATTGCTGCACCAGGCGATATTTTAAAAACCCGTCGAATTCTTTTCTTAATGTACTTCGCCCAATCCCGATGGTAAGGTTCCTGCTCAGACCATAGTCAAACCCTATTCTCATGCTGGCCTGATCTAATCCAAACACTTCATACAGCCCCTGATCTACCTGTCCGAACCTGTGCAAAATCCTGAAATCAAGAACGCCGGCGCCAATCATTTCCATTGAATGACCATTTATTACCCGGGATGATTTGAATGCATTAGTCACATATTGTTTTTGCGGCTCGGGGTCCAACTCTTTTAACAAGCCGCCTTCCTGTGCATAAGTGATAGCAGCTATAAAATATAGCACACTAAAAGCAATACTTTTTTTCATTATGAAAATTTTGGTTTAAACATCAATGTCAGCGCTTGAACATTTCATAATTGATCTCCACCATAATTCTTATTTCCTTTCCGATTTTGTCCTTAACAAGAGCAGGTATTGAAATTTTATAATCTTCCGGCCTTATTTTGAAATCAGCAGCAGCACTTAGTTTTCCATTATTAATGTTCAATATAACCGGGGCTGAAATATCTTTTGTCTCTCCGTGCAGCGTAAGCCTTCCCGCAACAGAGGTATTGTATTTCCCATCTTTGGCAAAGTCAATTGATGCAAGATCATTAATCATTCCCCTGAATACTGATTTGGGAAATTTGTCACTTTCAATATAGTTTTCATTAAAATGCTCCTGCATCAGCGCTTTTTCAAATTCAAAGGCCTTCATCAGGGTGCTTACCTCTACCTGCCCGGTGCTTTTATCAAATACACTTACAGCGTTATTGTTCTTTGCTTCAATGTCCTCAAGAGGAGCTTTGGAGTAAAACGTGACCTTACCGACTTTTGTGAAGTATTTTTCCTGACAGTAACCGGCAATAGCAATTACAATCAGCAATACGGCGTTTATACCTATTTTCATAATTATTGTTTTATCTGATATTTCTTTGATACGATCATTTAATTCTGCTCCAGCACACACCGCACCATAACAACGTCAAGTAACATACCGGTACAAATTCCTTTTACACTTATTTGCTGGCCCGGAATTATTTTACCGGCATCGCTTTTATGTTCTGGCTGGAACTCGCAGATCACTCCCGCTGCAGATGACTTATCTCCAAGTATCAAATTGCGTTTATCGTTATTGTTCTCAACTTTCAACACGGCTCCTTTTACTGATATTACTTTACCGTTGTATTTCAGACTTGCCGCTGTTTCATCAGATTCAAATTCCTTTATTAAAGACATCGCCTCTTTTCTCACTGTTGCTGTCAGGTCTGTTGTGTCCGCATGCTTCCGGTGATATTGTGCCCATATAAAATAAAATCCGGTAACGATTAATGCCGCAATTACAAGTATGATGATTTTCCACCTTTTCATTCTCATAAAAAATGCTTTAATTATTAAGAGCGCCATTATCAACCCAGCAACGGATCTGCCTGACTTGTGCAGAACTGAGCGAACCTCCTATGGGCATACGCCCTGATACAACCGCGGTTTTAATTTCGTTTGCTGCATTTTTTATCTGGTTGAAATTGGTTAATGGTCCGGGCCCATTGATGCTTCCATCAGCATGACAACCGCTGCTTGTTGCACAACTTGTTTGCAGAAGCGGCAATAGATCTGCTGCGAATTTTGCATTGACTCCGTCACAATTATTCGCTGGCGGAGTGCCCGGATTATTTCCCTCCCGGCCCTGATCCTTGCTGCAGCCAATCATAAGTCCGGTTATGAAAAGAATCAAGATTAAGAATGTTGTTATTTTTTTCACTGTATAAAAGCTGATAATTGTTTTTTAAAATGGGGCGCAGTTTATTACGCCCCGTGAACCGTCCTCATCAAATTAATTCATTATTGCAATGGCCGGGGCTCGCTATATATGAAGTCATCCATAGCCACAAGATCCTTTGTGCCGCCATTACTGATGTCTTTTACACCAGTTGCCAAAAGACCATTGCCTGATGTGATCTTTACGAGGGTTACTTTTTCATCAGGAAAATTGACGCCGATAAATGAAAAGCCCTGGGGCGCCGGCGGAGCCTTAAACAAACCGAGGCTCTTATTACCGTTAAAGTATTCAACAGTAGTAAGATTGGCATCATCTACATCAGAAAAAATTACACCAAACCCTTTTACAAAGGCGTCTGTTTCAGTACCGGGTACTTTAAAAGTTACCTGAGAGACAGTATTACCTATATAAGTAAAAAGTCTTTTTCTGCTGAAGGATTCGAATTGTGCTTCATAAGAAGGATCTATTTCCGAAAAATCGGTGCTGTCCACACGGAAAGTAGTGGTACCGTTCATGATCAGGCCCCGTTTGCGTCCATTGGGCAAAGCCGGATCAGAAGATCCAAAAAAATCCAGGGGAAAATTATTATTGTTCGTAAATGCTGGAGGAACGCCATCCCAGTTTACTTCCCTGCGCCCTGTGGTGGCGCCGGGAGCGGTGTTCAGCGGATTTCCTGCCAATAACCGGAACTCCTCAAGCTTTGCAACGATCGCCGAACTATCGCCGGCAGTTGAAATAACTACTTTATTTACTGTTGGGATGTGATTCTCATCTGAATCTGGGTCCTTAGAACAACCCGCAAATACAGTAACCGAGGCTGTTATCAATGTCAGTTTTTGAATTACTTTACGCATTTGTTAATAGTTTTTTTTATACTCAGTGATCCGTTTTCGGAAAAAAGTTTTCTTTAGATGAAGACTTTTACAATTGAACTTCTCAGTTCATTTAAATCTTAAATTCTACCTCATCTGAACTTCACAAGTTTCGTTTGTCGTTTTTTTTATTTAATAAGTACCATAGTTTGGTATTGCCGATTACGTTGCTTAAGGCCCTGATATTTTTATTTGCCGGTGCGCAACCCACTTCTTTTGCAAAATCTTTGGCCGCTTCTGACAAAGCTGTTTCAAAAATGGAAGGTTCTTTTTTTATGTTTCTCATTTCCTGTCTATTCTTTTTAATTGTCATCTATATTTCTCCGGGTGGTTGGCAGTTACGGGATCAATAATCGTTTTTACTTCCGATATAGCAGTAACAGGAAATTTGCCAAGCCGGGCATGTTCCCTGATCACTTCTTCGCTTTCTGCTATATGAATGCAGTAAATTTTATCCCCGGTAATAAATGATTGAACCCAGTGATAGGGTTTGTCTAATTGGTTGATTACATCGCAGGAAGTTTGAGAAATAGCCTGTAATTCCTGGGGAGACAAATTTCCTGCGGCGGGAAAGTTTCTTTCAACAACAAATTTTTTCATATAAATAGTTTTCGCTTTTGAATAATGATCACAAAACTGCGACAACTATTTGCAGGAGATGACAGAGATATTCCCTATTTAATGATGAAAGGTTCCCTATTTTATTATTTCCAATTTTACGGCTTGCTGTACAGCTTTGGCCCGGGAGTTTACATCCAATTTGAAAAGAATGGATGAGATATGATGATCAACGGTTTTGGGAGATATAAAAAGCCGTGAAGCGATTTCTTTATTATGCAGCCCTTCATGAAGCAATTGCAGGATATCCAATTCACGATCCGTTAACAAAGCTGGATTAAACAGGGTGGATTTCCTGATGCCGCGGGGGATGCTTTTGATACCCGAGCGCCTCATTTCCAACTTCAGTTTTTCATATACGGCATTGGCCCCAAGATTATGAACGATTTCTATTGCTTTTCTTTTGTCATCTTCGCCCCCTTCAAATAAAGCAAGGGCCTGCTCATAAGGGCAGCCTAATTGTTTCCATAAATCCGCTGCTTTTAAAGCCGATTCTTTAGTGTGAAAATTGTACCCCTCAAAATACTCGTCAGGCTGCAACGACTGTTTCCCCGCCTTCAACAGCCAAAATCCGAATTCACTTTTTTCACCGACAAACCCTTTGTAGGAAAGCATAGTTATAGCATATTCAAGCTCTATGTTTTTAATAAAACCCGTTCCGGTTATCCATTCATACTCCAACAGAGCTGTCACTGCAGGAATAATCCTTTGCGGCTCCATTGCTTCAAACGCTTTTTCTTTTGCTTCTGTAAGAAGCGGAAGCAGATCATTATCGCCTCTTCTCATTTTTATAGTTATCATAACAACGAGAGCCTCAATTTTTACTATTGGTGGCTGATCTTCATTTCTGATAAGATTTTCTGCTATATGATAAGCCTCATTCCATTTGCCGGTTTTAAGATATTGCCTGGCTTTGAAAGCTAATAAGTATGTCGTATAAATATCGAGGTCCCTTTCTTCACAATATTGAATGCCTTCATTCAGGATTTTTCCTGCAAATTCATAATCATTCATTTTTACAGCATTGCTTGCAAGATTGACGTAGACACGGGCTGTATGATCATCATAGGAATGTTTTAAAGCGATCTGCAGGCTTTGTTGCAGCAACTCAATCCCTTTTTTCCTGGAAGATTCAATTCTGGCCAGCGTGGTACCTAAATTATTTAAAGCATGACAAAGTATCTCTTCATCTGCTATTCCCTTAGCCATTGCAAAGGCCTTTTCACCCCAGGCTATACACTCATCAAACTCATAAGAAAGCATCTTTAACTGCGACATATTACTTAATATCATTGCCTTCGTTCTTGAAGATGGCTGATCATTCATTAATTCAATTGCATCATTTGCATAAGCTTCTGCTTTTTTTCTGTTGCCATCATACCACCAAAGGCGTGATAAGAACCGCATACTGTCGGCAGTTTTCTCAATATCATTTTTTTCTTTTCGAAGATTCAGTGATTTTCCCTGGTAAATAATAGCTTCTTTAATCTGATTTGTCAAATAACATTCATACGCATACGATTCGTACAACTGAAGTAAGATATCCTTATCGTTCCCCTGATAATACTCAATTGCAGTTAAATATAACCTCGATGCTTCTATATGGGCTCCTGCTTCAATAGCTTTTCGGGCTGCTAAAGGAACATAGCGAAGCACTATTTCATATTCATTGGCATTTTTTGCATGGTGAATAATCCTTTCAATGTCTCCGTTCTGTTCAAAACTTTCCCGGAGCAGATTAAGAATATTCTTATTCAGCGAAATTCTCTTCAATGGCGATAAAGAAGATTCAATCGTTCTTCTGAAAAGTTCATGTTTAAAAAATATATAACCCTCTTTAATAAAAAGAATCCGGCTTTCAAGAGCATTTTCAAGAGAAGAAGCATAGCAAGGCTCGAACTTTTCAAGATATTTTGTTTCAAAACTGCCAGGTATTACGGATAATAATTCCCAAATCTGCCTGGTTTTTTCCTCTGTTCTGTTATAGGCTGACAGTATAGAATCTTTAATGCTTTCCGGAATACCGGGATTATAACTGGCTAATAATTCAGTTACATAAAAGGGGTTTCCGCCGGATATAGTATAAACATCTTCTCCGCGATAACCTTTTTCAGCAGCCATTTTTTCAACAGCCTGCCTTGATAAGGGAAGTAATTGCAAACGGGTGAATGAACCGGAATTCAATTGCCCCATCACATTTCTTAGGGGATGCCCGCTATGAATTTCATTGTCGCGGTAACTGAGAATAAAAATGCATCGTAACTGTGAAATACGTCGGGCCAGAAATTTTACAAAATCCAAAGTGGCTTCATCCGCCCAGTGTATATCTTCAAATATAACAAGGCTTGTTCCTTTTTTATGTTTCAGTTCCTGAAATACACGATTGAAAAAAGAAGTATGGTCTGCAATATCAGTTTTGTTTTCCGGAAGGGTGCCTCCCAATTGCAGAAGGATATCATATACCGGTGCCAGCGGCCGGGGGGCAAACAAAGAATCACAGGTACCGAGGTAAATATTGGCAATGTCCTCAGTTTTTTTGCTGAATGCTTTTACAAGTGAAGTTTTGCCAATACCCGCTTCGCCGCTGATAAAAATACAATGCCCCCCATCCTCTGGTATATTGTCAAATTCTGATTGCAGGGTATCCAAAAAACTATCTCTTTCAATCAGTTCCATGGTTCCCTCCTTAATATTGGGTGCAAGTTAAAGTAAAATAGGGAAAACATCTTATCAATGACCACAAGCCAAAACCTTGCTTTGCGATGTAATTCAATTTACCCGTTTATAATAACAACAGACCGGCCAAATTGGGTCTGAATAACTTTTTAAAATTTTGGGTGACAATCAGCTCAAAACAAAAAATAAGCATATAAAAATAAATGTACTAACCCTTTTGCTGTTTAGGGGCTACTGTCTTGCTTCATGTACAGGCCCCCGTAATATTTATAGTTCATCCCCGCTGGTATCTCCTGTTCCGCTGGAAAAAGGAGCAACAGCAATCGAGGTAAATTATTTTTCTCACACCCGGCAATCAAATGTAAGAGATAGTGTTCCCGGTAATCGGGACAATTGTTTTGGTATGACTTTTTCAAAAAATGCTGAAGGACCGGGTTCTCGTTTTTGCCTTCGCTGATTTAAAAGGAGAGCATAATCAGTTTAATGACAGTACCCGGGACCGCAATAATTTCGATTATAATGACTTTAATGCCGGCTTTGACAGCTCTGCTGTTTCTGGTAAACGTTATACTTTCGGTGGCGGCATTGAGTTTTTTTCAAACACAGAGGAAAGGGTTATCCGCAGTTTAGCGATATCATCAGCCTTTCACCATTTCAGTTTGAATGATTCGGGGTTTCTGCTTGGAACTCCTTATAGCAGGTTTTATAAGATAAATCAATTGACTTTTTATCTTCAGGGTAACCTGTTATTCAAAATAAGTGACCGCTTCAACCTGGCGGCTGTAACGAGGCTTACGATTTTAAATTCTTTCAGATCCAAAACCGATTATTCGGCGGTTGAAAAATTTAATGCCAACCTTCGTGACAAAAGGGCGACTGTGTTCGTCAGCCTGCTGCCTACTTTATATGCCGACTATAGGTTATTAAGAAATGTTCCGTTATATTTCAACGGCCATTTTTTTAACGACCTTACATTCTGGGAACATACTTTCGCTAAATATGAACCAGGACGAACCTACATGAAAGGTACGGGTGCTTCGCTGGAAATAAAATATGTTTTCCAATAGTTCACAAGGAAGTTTTTTACTTCTTATTTCTTTTCTGTATTTCTTATCTGGTTTCATCCTTTTCCGAATGGCTGGCTGTTAAGGGGTCAATAATCATTTTAATTTCCGATATGGTATGAACAGGGAATTTGCACAGCCGGGCATGCTCTCTGATTACTTTTTCACTTTCTCCTATATGAATGCAGTAGATTTTATCCCTGGTAATAAATGACTGCTGCCAGTAATGAGGTTTGCTCAGCCTGCCGATGGCATCACAGAAGGCTTCAGAAATGTCTTGTAATTCCTGAGGAGAAAGATTTTCTGCGCCGGGCAGGTTTCGTTCAACAACAAATTTTTTCATACAAATAGGTTTCACGTATGAATTATGACAATAAAGTTCCAAAAACTATTTGTAATGAATAACAGGGATATTCCTTATTTAATAATGAAGGATTCCCTATTTTATTATTTCCAATCTGACAGCCTGTTGCACCGCTTTTGCCCGGGAGTTCACGTCAAGTTTGAAAAATATGGATGAAATATGGTGGTCAACGGTTTTGGCAGATATAAAAAGCCGGAAAGCTATTTCCTTGTTTTGCAGTCCTTCATTCAGTAATTGTAATACATCCAGTTCACGGCCGGTTAAAAGCGCCGAATTGGACTGGGTGGATTTCCTGATGCCGCGGGGAATGCTTTTAATACCCGAACGCCTCATTTCCAATTTCATTTTTTCATACACGGCATCGGCTCCGAGATTATGAACTATTTCTATAGCTTTTCTTTTGTCATCTTCGCCGCCTTCAAATAGAGCAAGCGCCTGCTCGTAAGGGCAACCTAATTGTTTCCATAAATATGATGCATTCAAAGCCGTTGCCGGGTTATCCACTTTGTATCCATCGAAAAATTCACGAAGCTGCACCTTTTGAGTTCTTGCTTTTAATAACCAGAATGCAAAAGCGCTGTTCTCATAAATAATTCCTCTAGGTTCAATGATATTCATTACATCATCGAGGATCGCCTTTTCAATGAGATTGTTTCCCGTTATCCATTCATACTCCAGCAGGGCAGCCATCACAGGTATAATTCTTTGCGGCTCCAGGGTTTTTAAAGCATTATCTTTTGCCTCGAGCAAAAGTGGAAGCACATCACTGTGGCCCCTTCTCATTTTTATGGTTGCCACAACCACAAGTGCGACTAACCTCACGACCAGCGTCTGGTTTTCGTTTTCTATAAGATTATTTGCAATGCGATACGCTTCGTTCCAATCCCCGGTTTCAAGACCAATCCGGGCCTTATAGGCTAACAAATATTTTGTGCCTAAACTAATATCTCTATCATCGCAAAATTGAATGCCCTCTTCCAAATATTTTTTTGCGAACCGGTAATCTTTCATCACCACTGCATTACTCCCAAGGTTGCAATACACATGGCCTGCATATTCGTCGTGGTTATTTTTCAAAGCAATATCCATGCTTTGTTGCAGCAGTTCCAGGCCTTTCTGCCTCGACGATTCACTTTTTGCGAGCATGGTACCTTCACTGTTCAAAGTATAACAAAGAATTTCTTCATCTTCCAATTCCTTTGCCATCGTAGTTGCTTTTTCGCTCCAGAATAAACATTCATCTTTCTCGTCCGAAAGCATTTTTAGCCGTCCCAAATGGCTAAACGCCATTGCTTTGATTCTTGAAGAAGGGCCGGTCAGCATTTCAATGGGCCGGGTTGCATAAGTTTCTGCCTTTTTCCTGTTACAGTCAAACCACCAAAGCCAGGATAATAGCTTCATGCAATTGCAGATTTTTTCAACCTCATTTTTTTTCATTAAAAGGTTCAATGATTTTTCTGCATAAATAACCCCCTCTTTAATCTGGCCTGTCAAATAACATTCAAACGCATACGCCTCGTAAAACTGAATGAGTGTATCCGAATCTTTTCCCTGGTAATTTTCTATTGCCGTCAGGTATAATTTAGATGCTTCAATATGGGCCCCCACTGATGCCGCTTGTCTGGCGGCCAACGGTGCATATTTCACTATCACCTCATATTCATTTGCATTTTTCGCATGGTGGATAATGCGTTCAATTTCCCGGCGCTGCTCAAAACTTTCTTTGAGCAAATCAATGATTTTTTTATTCAGCGCCATTCTTACAAGCGGTGATAAGGAAGCTTCAATTGTTCTCCGGTATAATTCATGTTTGAAAAAAATAAATTCTTTTTCTGAAATTAATATTTTAGATTCAAGACAGCTTTCAATGGCCGCTGTAAATGATGGCTCCATCTTTTCGAGATACCGGATCTCAAGGCCGGTGGGCAGCACTGATAATATTTGCCATAGCTGTTTTGTTTTTTCATCCAGCCTGTTATAAACAGATAATATGGAGTCTTTAATATTATCGGGTACTCCGGGGCTGTAACTGGCAAGTATTTCATTTACATAAAAAGGATTGCCACCGGAAATGCTGTAAACATCTTCTCCTTTGTATCCTTTTTCTTTAGCCATTTTTTCAACTGCTTGCCTGGATAGTGGTGTCAATTTCAACCTGGTGAAAGAATCCAGTGGCAGCTGACCCAAAACATTTCTTAACAGATGATGAGAATGAATTTCATTGTCGCGGTATGTCAGAATAAACAAGCACCGCAACTGTGTAATTCGCCTGGCAAGGAATTTTATAAAATCAAGCGTAGCTTCATCCGCCCAATGTATATCCTCGAATACTATCAGGCTTATTCCTTTTTGAGTTTTTAACTTATGAAAGAACCTGGCAAAAAAGGCGGTGCGGTCTGTAACATCGTCGCTGTTTTCAGACAGATCATTCCCCATCTGCAAAAGGATATCATACAGAGGCGCCAACGGACGTGGGGAAAACAAAGCGTCACAGGTTCCCTGGTAAGTCTTACAATCGCTTTTTATTTCTTTGCAAAAAGCCCTTACCAGCGAGGTTTTGCCGATACCAGCTTCACCGCCTACAAAGATGCAATGGCCCTTGCCTTCAGAAACATTTTCGAATTTTGCCTGCATTATGGCTAAAAAACTGTCTCTTTCAATCAGCTCCACGGCTCTCAGTTTATAATATAGGTGCAAGTTAATACAAAATAAGAAGCTCATCGAGACTTTCAATATCCGGGTCTATATTGATAGTTATTCTTAAATTCAAATCTAAAACCTGGAGTAAACTGCACATCAGCGGCAAGTATAACAGGCAACAATAAAAAAATTTACTAAGCGATATTTTATAAATGACTTCAAGCCTTCTATTTCCAACGGCTTTACATCGGGGCGCTGCTGAAGTGGTTCAGGATTATTTTTTGGCCCTTCCAAATATTGATACTGTTTTGGTAGTTAATTCCTGTGCAAGAGGGCTGTCAGTTCCTGAAAGTGATCTTGACTTTGCAATTCTAGTAAAGCCGGGCGCCACAAAAAATGAAATTGAAAAGGCTGAAGCAGACTGGCAGATCTATTCAAATAAACATGCGACGATCTTGAATTATAAAAAGTCATCTCCTTATGCTCATTTACACCTTGACATTATTGACGGCAACTACACGCCAGTGAAAATAGAAACCGGAGAACCAATAGATTATTTCGAAGTCGAAATAGGCAACCAGGTTTGTTACTCCGCCCCGATGGGAATGGCTGGTGAATATTTACGGGAATTGAAAAGTAAATGGCTGCCATTTTACAATGACGAACTTCAGCAGCAAAGATTAAAAGCATCAATTAGTGCCTGCGAGTATGACCTTGGCCATATCCCGCTTTTTGTAAAAAGAGAATTGTATTTCCAGGCATTTGATATTTTATGCAAGGCATTCCAGGAATACCTGCGAACTCTTTTTATTGCAAATAAAACCTACCCGATTTCTTATAACAAATGGATCAAAGAGCAGGTTGTAAAGTGGCTGAACAGGCCGGACATCTATCCAAAATTATCTCCGATTCTTTCTGTCAGCAATATTGAAAGCAGCGAAATCAATGACAAAGCAATATTGCTGCGTGAACTGTTGCATAACCTGGCAAATGAATAAATGGATACAAACAACGGCCAGTAAGAATATATTCAGTCCAACCGAAGATGGATAGATTCCTGGAATACATTTCGAATTGCAGAAATGCTGAACTTGACAAAACAATCATCACTTCACCGATACTTTCCATTGTAACTTACAGCCTGAGAGATGCTTTTCAATTTTTAGTTACACATGAACGCCGGCATATTAACCACGCTATAAGGATAAAGGCGAATGATAATTTTCCCGGAAGATTACCGGCTTAGCACACTCACCTGAAGAAAAATACTGCTGATAAATAATTTTAAATTTCATTGTTGTACTGCTAAAAAACCACGAATTCTGTCAAACTCTTTGTGGTAAGCGACTCTAAGCCCCCTCTCCTTTGGAGAGGGGGTTGGGGTCAGACGATAAAATATCTGACTCCGGCCAAAGCGCCGGAGGTGAGGTCGCTCCAGACAAGCGTTTGGTCACTTTGGCCGGACAACAATGTTACAATTGATCTCATCGCAGAAGCGCTAAATAACGGCCATTTCAGGTTCTTCTTTTTTTGTTTTGTCGCCGCCCGCTGTTTTTTTGCGGAATATTTTTATGAGAGAAGTTTTGCCAATGCCCGCTTCGCCGCTAATAAAGATTCTATGTCCTCCATCCTCCGCTAGATTGCCAAATTGTGATTGAGGGGTATCTAAAAAATCATCTCTCTCAAGCATGTCCACAGTTTACCGTTTATTATGCAGGGTGCAATTTAATTTAAAATAGGGTAACCGCCTGCTGCAAACCAGGGACTTGCTTTGGAGTGTTTTGCCCTTTAGTTTTTGAACCGTTACAATCTTTAGCTTATGCCCCTTTACCAAATTTTCCCATAAATAATAGTTGGACGGATATTGTTCTTCAAGAACAATGATTTCTTTCTTTTTAATTTTTAAATTTCTCGCGGCTGTTGCTAATCCATAACTACCCGATGGAATAAGAGCAATGTTATCACTGCTTGCCTGAAAGATCCTGGCAGCAAGAGTTCTTAATTTTTCTGCATTTGTAAACCAATCTTCAGATGAAATTTTCCAGGGAGCTGCTCTTGTTTCCAGCGCCTGTAATCCTGCTTCTTTTACTGTCTTAAGCGTCGGCGGCATATTTGCACAATTCAAATAGGGTACTCCTTTTTCTATAAGGAATAAACTTTTTTGCAGGTTTATTTTATTTACCATTTTGTTCTGTTATAAATCAATGTAATTGGCCGCATGTCGCTGGTAAATTGATTGTGTTTGGGAAATTAAAGAGTAAAACAATTCATCAGCTTTATTATATTTCAGGATCGGCGCATTTTGCCCTGACCAATAGTTTATTAAATCATGTTTTCCCTGTACAATAGCTTCAGTTCTCAGGGAATTAAAAAATACCTTTTGAATTGGGTAAGGGGCAAAATTATTCTCATATGCCTCAAGCTCATCAGTAAGTTTATTTTTTATACCACGGGAAAAGCGCCCCGTAAACATTTTTGTCAACACAGTGTGCCGGGCATCTTCTGAAAATAATTTTGCTTTATACTCCCGGCTGGCATTGCTTTCTTCACAAGCTAAAAATGCTGTACCGATTTGTACTGCATCAGCTCCCAAAGTAAGTGCAGCTGCAATACCTCTTCCATCGGCATTGCCACCTGCCGCTATAATTGGAATTTTGACTCTGTCAGCTGCTTGTGGGATAAGAACAAATGTGCCTGTAAGTGAGGCTTCGGGAGATCGGATAAAGGAGCCTCTATGACCGCCTGCTTCAAATCCTGATACAACAATAGCGTCAACTCCTGCAGCTTCCAATGCCAGTGCTTCATCAGCAGTAGTGGCTGTGCCAATTGTTTTAATGTTTTTCTTTCTGAAATTATCTAAAATTTCAGAAGATGGAATACCGAATAAGAAGCTAAGTACGGGTGGCGATTCATCAATCACTGCCTGTGCCTGTTCCTCAAACTGGTTGATGGGTATTCCGGGTTTTTCAGGCAATGGAACAGACAATTCATCAAAATAGGGTTTAAAAAGTGAACATAGCCTTTTGTATTCTTCTGTGGAATAAGTGTCGGCTCGCTCATCCATGCTATTCACCCATAAATTTAAAGCATAGGGTTTTGATGTTTTGGCCGTATTTCTCCATTGGTCTCTATAATAGCTGAAGGAGACAGGTGCTGTACGCCAAAGCTGCCCATCCCACCCAGATTTGAAACTGTTGAGGTTAATTTACCGGAAGATTCACCTCCGCCAAAGAGCCCTTGAATCGGTACTGCTAACTGATATTAGCGGATGGCATTTTCTTTCTGAAGTTTCTGTTCCAACCGGTATAAGTCAAGGCCCGGCGCCCAATAATCTTGCTCCGTTTGCGCAAACCTGTAACCAAATTTTTCAAAAAATTGATATGCTAATTGTGACGTCGTCACTACTAACTTTTCTACTCCAGGGTCAGGCTTTCTGAAGGCACCAATCTTGAAATGGTGGATCCCACTATTGCAGTGTTGTCGGATAGTAAAGAGAGGGATGTTTGTTTTTGCCATTGTATGATCAAAGTTCGGAATATTTTCGGGAAAATAACCGGAGCAGATGGCGCAAAATGAAAATGAGATTCTATAAAAGACTTTTATACGCAGATTGAATTTTCACTGTTAAAGTGATTAATAAAGCACCCATTATATGATCTATAGCTGTATCTCCTCGTAAAATTGAAAAATCTTATGTGGCTTGAACACAGAGGAATATCTTATTTAAGTTCTGCTATTCACTATTTTATAATATTCAGGTGAATAGCTTCCTGTACAGCCTTTATCCGGGAGTTCACATCGAGTTTGAAAAGTATAGATGAGATATGATGATCAACTGTTTTGGCAGAAATAAAAAGCCGGGAAGCAATTTCTTTGTTGTGCAGACCTTCTTGCAGCAATTGTAAGATATCCAGCTCACGGTCCGTTAAAAATGCTGGATTTGATTGGGTGGTTTTCCTGATGCCGCGGGGAATGCTTTTAATACCCGAGCGCCTCATTTCCAATTTCAATTTTTCATACACGGCATCGGCTCCGAGATTATGAACCATTTCTATTGCTTTTCTTTTGTCATCTTCATTTCCTTCGAATAATGCAAGGGCCTGCTCATAAGGACAGCCCAATTGTTTCCATAAATCCGCTGCATTTAAAGCTGATGCTTTATTGTGCAAATCGTATCCTTCAAAATATTCGTCAAGCTGCAACTGCTGTTTTCCCGCTTTCGACAGCCAAAATGCGAATTCACTTTTTTCATAAATATTACCTCTGGTTTCAAACATGGATATTGCATAATTAAGGTCTGCCTGGCTGATGAAACTTGTTCCGGTTATCCACTCATACTCCAATAGAGCGGCCACTGTGGGAATAACAGATCGCGGCTCGATAGTTTCAAATGCTTTCTCTTTTGCTTCCAGCAGAAGAGGAAGTAAATCACTATCTCCTCTTCTCATTTTTATAGTTGATACAATAACAAGCGCCCCGGTTTTTACAATCGCAAGCTGATCTTCTTTTTTAATAAAATCATTTGCAATATCATAAGCTTGTTGCCAGTTTCCTGTTTCAAAATGCAGTCTGGCCCTGAAAACCATTAGTAATATTGTGTACAAGTCCAGGTCTCTGTCTTCGCAATATTGAATACCCTCTTCAAAAGTCTTTTTTGCCAACACATAATCTTTCATTTTCGTTGCATGGAGGGCCAGGTTGAGATAGGCGCGGGCAGCATCTTCATGATAAGAGTTTTTTTGAGCAATCTCCAGGCTTTGCCGGAGAATTTCAATCCCTTTCTGCCTGGATGACTGAATCAGGCACTGCGATGTACCTACATTGTTTAATGCATGACAAAGAACTTCTTCATCGCCTAATTCCTTTGCCATCTCAATAGCTTTAATACCCCAGCTTATGCTTTCATCAAGATTGTAAGAAATCACTTTTAATTGCGACATATTACTTAACGCCATTGCTTTTATTCTTGACGAGGGTTCAAGTTCCAGTGTCTCAATGGCCTGCCTTGCATAAGTTTCCGCTTTCTCCCTTTTGCCCTCGAACCACCAAAGTCTTGACAGAAACCGCAAAGTATCCCCGGTTTTTTCAGTATCATTTTTCCCCTTCCAAATCCGTAATGCTTTTTCCTGGTAAATGATGGCCTCTTTAATCTGGTTTGTTAAATAACATTCATAAGCGTAGGGTCCATAAAACTGAATTAATGTATCAGTATCGTTCCCCTGATAATATTCTATGGCGGATAGGTACAATTTTGCTGCTTCTGTATGGGCTCCCAGTGATACGGCCCGCTTTGCAGCAACCGGCGCATATTGCACTACAAGGTCATATTCATTCGCATTTTTTGCATGGTGAATAATCCGTTCGATGTCGCCGGTTTGTTCAAAACCTTCCCGAAGCAGAGCAAGAATTTTTTTATTCAGCGAAACTCTTTTCAATGGCGATAAAGAAGATTCAATGGTTCTTCTGAAAAGTTCATGTTTAAAAAATATATGTCCTTCTTTGATAAAAAGAATCCCGAATGCAAGACTGTTTTCAATAGAAGATGTATAACATGGTTCGAATTTTTCAAGATACTTTGTTTCGAAACTGTCTGGAATTACCGAAATCAAATCCCAAATCTGCCTGGTTTTTTCTTCTGTTCTGTTATAGGCTGACAGTATGGAATCTTTAATGCTTTCGGGAATACCGGCATTATAACTGGCCAATAATTCTGTTACATAAAAAGGATTTCCACCGGATATAGCATAAACATCTTTTCCGTGATGGCCCCTTTCAGCGGCCATTTTTTCAACCGCCTGCTCAGATAATGGCAGTAATTGCAAACGGGTAAATGAACCGGAATTCAATTGTCCCAGCACGTTTCTTAAAGGATGATGGGTATGAATTTCATTGTCGCGGTAACTAAGAATAAAAAGACATCGTAACTGCGAAATACGCCGGGCAAGAAATTTGATAAAATCCAGTGTGGCTTCATCGGCCCAGTGTATATCTTCAAATATAACCAGGCTTTCTTCTTTTCTATTTTTCAGCTCCCGGAATATCCGGGTAAAAAATGAAGTATGGTCTGCAATATCATTGCTTTTCTCCGGCAACTTACTTCCAAGTTGCAGAAGGATATCATAAACTGGCGCCAGCGGGCGGGGAGCAAACAAAGAATCACAGGTTCCGAGGTAAATATTGGCATTGTCCCCTGTTTTTCTACAGAATGCTTTTACAAGTGAAGTTTTGCCAATGCCCGCTTCGCCGCTGATAAAGATACAATGTCCTCCATCCTCCGCTATATTGTCAAAATGTGATTGAAGGATATCTAAAAAACCGCTTCTTTCTATCAGTTTCACGTTTCGCAGTTTATAATAAAGATGCAAGTTAATACAAAATAAGAAGCACATCCTGAGGCTTGAATAGACCAGAAACTTGCTTTGTGGCAGGACTTATTTAAGGACATCATGATGGATCTGCCAAACATGAACACCCGGTGAATGAAAATTCAATCCTTTATCTAAATATGAATCAGGATGTATCTTTATAAAAGGCACGGGGGCTTCAGTGGGATGAAATCAATTTTGCAATACTTATATTCAGTGGAGTTTTTGCTTCTTATATCTTTCCTGGATTTATTTTCTGTGCTTCATCTTTTTCCGGATGGCTGGCAGTTAAGGGGCCGATAATCATTTTTACTTCCGATATAGTATGAACAGGAAATTTGCTCAACCGGGCATGCTCCCTGATCACTTCTTCGCTTTCAGCTATATGGATGCAGTAAATTTTATCCGTGGCAATAAATGATTGCTCACAGTGATAGGGTTTGCCTATCCGGTTGATGGCATCGCAGAAGGTTTCAGCAAAGGCTTGTAATTCCCCGGGGGAAAGATTTTCGGCGCCAGGCAGGTTTCTTTCGACAACAAATTTCTTCATACAAATAGTTGTCGCGGCTGAATAATGATCATAAAGTTTCGAAAACTATTTACACGGGATGACAGGGATATTCCTCATTTAATAATGAATGATTCCCTATTTTAATATTTCTAATTTGATGGCTTCCTGTACAGCCTTTACCCGTGAGTTCACATCGAGTTTGAAAAGTATGGATGAAATATGATGGTCAACCGTTTTAGCGGATATAAAAAGCCTGGAAGCAATTTCTTTGTTGGGCAGGCCTTCGTGCAGCAATTGTAAGATACCCAGCTC
>Ga0137431_1000234_pt1 | contig 23774 bp, 5 predicted proteins | sample EasRivERMZT800_2_FD_104646 | JGI IMG/M metagenome (GOLD analysis project Ga0137431, IMG submission 104646) | Soil microbial communities from meander-bound floodplain in the East River, Colorado, USA - East River MetaG ERMZT800_2 | ecosystem: Environmental > Terrestrial > Soil > Floodplain ... | reverse complement strand
TATTTCAGCGCGTTGGAGAGGAGATTAAAAAATACCTGGCGCAACAAAGCGTAATCGACTTCTGCGGTTGGCAGCGCGCCTATCGTCCACTCCACCTGTCGTCCCTCCATATCGTAACGCAAATCGCTTAGCACCGATTTGACCAGTGCTGCCAGAGGGACGGGCGTTTTGCGCAGCGCTGCCCTGCCAATGCGGGAGAAGCTGAGCACGGCATCGATCAAGCGGGACAGCTGCCTGGCAGAGTCCGAAATAATGTGGAGATACTCCCGGCTGTCGTCATCGAGTTTGTCCGCGGCGCTCTGTCGCAACAGGTCCATAAAGCCATTGAGGTGGCGCAACGGCGCTCTAAGGTCATGAGAGATGGAGTAGCTGAAAGCTTCCAATTCCTTGTTGGCGGCTTCGAGTTGAGACTTCAAGCGCGCGATTTGCTGCTGCATCCGTTGGCGTTCCCGTGCCGATTCCAATGCCCGGTGCATCGCCGGGACCAGTGTGGACAATTTGTCCTTGAGCACAAAATCCGTAGCGCCACTCTTGAGCGCCTCGGTGGTCGCTTCCTCTCCTAATCCCCCCGTCACGAAGATAAACGGCACCTCAGGACATTTTTCCTTCGCCAGCGACAAGGCGGAAAAACCATCGAAATTCGGAAAGCCATGGTCGGAGAGAATGACATCGGGCGACTGATGCTCCAATTGCTCGACGAACTCCTCGCGAGTGGCTATCGGCTGGAGATTGACCTCCAGGCCGCCTTCCCTCAAGACGCGCCTGACCATCTCGATGTCGTTGGCAACGTCTTCGAGAAACAGTATCCGGAGTTGTTCGGTCACGTGAGTCATGCTGACTTCTGTCGTCCATTATAATCGATTCTCTGCCAGTTGTCCCTGAGAAATGACCAACGCTCCAACAAAAACAGAAAGCCGGATTGGTTTCCTGATCTGGGGGTTGAGTCCGTGCAAGGCGCGTATCTACGCAAGTTCCGCCCGTTAAGATGCTATCGCGGTTACGAAACGGGACTGCGAAATGAACCGGACTTCCTACTTCGTCACCATCGTGTCCTCCAACGCAGCGGAGAGAGCCGGGACCGGCTGGACGTGGCGAACCTGGGTGAAAGCGCGCGTGTAGATGCTGAGAGTCGCCGCAGCGGTGCTCTGCCAATTGAAATGTTGGGCCCGGACCAGGCCTGCGGCGCGCAATTCTTCGCGCAAAACCTCTTTGCTGGTCAGCCGAGTCATCTCTTCCTTTATGGCAGTGACGTTCTCGGGGTCAACGATGATGGCCGCTCCATCGACGACTTCCCCCAACGCACCGCGCGGCGAACAGAGCACGGGGCAACCGCAGGCCATTGCTTCCACGGGCGGCAGACCGAATCCCTCGTAGAGCGATGGGTAACAGAATACTCCGGCTGCCCGGTAAAGTGTGGGCAAGGCGCTGCCCTCCACGAAGCCAAGGCAAAACAGATCGGATGCAAAGGGCGATTGACGCAGCATGTTGTGAATGACATCGGCTCCGTGCCAGTTGCTGCCTACCAGGACAAGTTGCCAGGGCGATCTTGTTTCCGCCTTGAAGCGATTGAACGCCTCGATCAGGCGGACATGATTCTTGCCGGGATGTTCCAGCCGCGCCACATAGAGGAAAAACGGCTGCCGGATCCCATAACGCGCCCTCACCTCAGCCTGCGCTTGCTCGCGCGGCGCCGGGAAGAATTGAGAGTGGTCCACGCCATTGTGGATGACGGTCAATCGTTCCGGGGGCAGGCCGTAAAAGGTGGTGATGTCACGCGCCGTATTCTGGCTGATGGCGATGACTTCGTTCTGACGCCGGATCAGGTGACGCGCGATAACACGGCCATAAAACATCCGTTTCCAATCGTACTTCTTGGGTATATGAAAGGGCGCGAGGTCATGGACGGTGGCGACCAGCGCGCAGGGCCGTGGCCAGAGCAGCCGCCGATAAGTGGGGACATGCAGCACGTCCAACCGATGCCTCTGTGCCAGTCGCGGCAGCCACTTCTGGTGCCAGAGAATGTTTCGTATGGGTGACCGGAAGCTTTCCGGCACCGTCACTAACTCCATCTCATCCCCCACGAATTGAAACAGGGGCAAATCCTCTTCCATTACGAACAGGGTGAACTGATGTTCTGAGGTACGCTCCATCAATGCGCGGGTCAGACCAAACACGTACTGGGCAATGCCGGTTTGCCCTCGCCCGATGGCGGAAGTGGAAAGACCGATTCTCATGGACGCCCTCCAAACAGGAAGTTCTGCAACCGGGCCAGACGCACGACGTTTAATACGTCTTCCGACGGATGGGTAAAATGGAGGTTGGCGCCCAGTTGAAGGGCTTGCCGTTTGGCCCGTGCCATGAGCCCGGCTCCCGTGCTGTCGAGGAACCGCACGCCGGAGAGATCGATGGTGAGGGTCCCTTCTCGCAAGCTGCGGGCAACAATATGCGCTTCGGTATTCTCCCATACCTCTGCGGCGTTGTGCGCCGTGATTTCACCTTGCCACACCAGTGGCCCAACCGAATTCGGCGGCACGACCGATGGCGTCCGCTCCCTGGCTCGGATCAATTCGCGAGCCTCGGCAATGTCCGTTGCGATGCGAAAAAAATTAGTCTGCCGCATCAAACGGAGCGCTCGTGCCACGACCGCGCTGGGCTGGAGCAACACCAGCGAAAAACCCTCTGCCTGCAAACGCTTTTGAAGTTGAATCAGCAGGCCCACGGCAGCGCTGTCAATGAACGTCACCAAACCCAGATCCAACAGGCAATGGTTGCCTTGGGCCTGGTCCCAGGTCGCCGCATTGCGCCGAAGGCTCTCTGCGTGAAACGGCCCTCGCACGACGATGTAGTTCCAGAACTCTTCGTCCACCAGGATAGGATGCGCCGAGGAAAGCCCCAGCGGGCGCCATGGGGCTCGCAGCCACCACCACTGCTGCAAGATCGCCCCGCCAAATTGCCACAGATCGGTCATGTAACGTCGGAACAGGCGCCGTGGTTCCTGAAGGAGGCGGAAAATCCATTCGCTGCCGCTGCGTTGCATCCAGCGTGGCGCTCGTTTCTTGGTTCCCGCCAGAAAGTCGATGGTGGCTCCTACGCCGATCGTGACGGGCACCCCCAGCGAGCGGTAATGCATGGCGATCCATTTCTCGGCTTTGGGACAGCCGAAGGAAACGAACAACACGTCCGGCCTGGCCGGGCGAATCCAGCGGAGGATCTCCTCGTGATCCATTTCCAGCAGCGATTGAAAAGGCGGTGAATAGCAGCCGCAAATGATCAGATCGGGGTGTTGTTCTTGCAGGTTTTGGACCGCTTGCAAGGTGATCTCCGGCTGACCGCCCAGGAAGAAGACCCGATACTTTTTGCGGGCTGCTGCCTCGAGGAGCAAAGGCGCCACGTCCGCTCCCGCGACGCGTTCCGGCAGAGGATGACCCAGTAACCGCGAGATCCAAACCAGCGGCGTGCCATCACATAGCACCAGATCGGCTTCAGCCAGGATGCGGCGCAATTCCACATCTTGTCTGGCTTGCACCAGGAAATCGACATTGGCAGTGACCAGATAATGGGGTTGGCCCGAGGCGATCATCGCTTCGACACGTCGCACGGCCTCAGCCAGCGTGAGGTGATCGAAAGGGATTCCAAGAATGGCAGTGGGAGGGGCAACATCGCTCGAACGCGTGGCCACGGGGATTTGGCCCTGCTGCCAGGATTTGGTGAGTTCCGGCAGCGCTCCTACGTCTCCGACTTGTTCATGGACCAACACGACTTATAATGTGCCCGCTCCTGCGATTTGCGTAATAGGGAATCACCCTTCCAAAAGGATAGAGCCCATTCCCTTTCCACCTGGGGCCTCAGCGCGTCGATTGGCGGGTGTTTACCTGATGCGAATCATTCGTTGGGGGTTCAACGCCCCCTGAGCAGCTTCAAGTCAAAGTTTTCAAAAAAGAAGCTCCAGAGATGGAATCGGACCATCTGTGCGTAGCGAACGCGATGGCTACATCAGTTGTGTGTCGATGTCGCCCGGCAGCCCCGAAGGGGCACACGACAATAGCCCGGCGTTTCAACGCCGGGTGCCGAGATGCGACCCTTCAGTCCTGAAGGGACGGCTGACAAAAAGGAGGGTAGGCTTGGCCTCTGTCTGTCGCTTCATTTCAATTTCGACACCGTCCGTTCGGGACTTGGTCCTTGGTGGGGATTTCCCAGCGTCAAAACGCTGGCTACTTTCAATGTCCTCGTCCGTCTGAATAAGAGTGGGCTGCTGACGCCAAATGTCTGCGCCCAAGCCAACTTACCGTTGATCGTATCAGACTGATCATTTGTAGCTTCAGGCGGACGAGACGTCCGCGCTCCTATTGCATCGTTAGGGCTTAGGCTTCCGACGCTTACGTCTTGGATCCCAAATCGAAGCAATCTCCGGCGTTACGGAACCAGCCGTGTTGACCTCATGAAAGACGTCTGAGGTCCTGGAGAGTCAACTGGAAGTCCCCTCCATTGGGTTGGTTCCCCCAACAAGCTCAGGTCTTCACCCACTTTCGAGAGCCCCTGTCTCCAAATAGCCTGAAGCTCCTAATATATGACTAGCCAAAAACTAATCAGAAGGGGTCATGGGGAGGCCTGTTATCCGCTTCTAGCCACTCAGCAAAGGTTGCTGCGCCGGCTGATGAGCGGACAAGGTTGTGATGCCATTCAAATCCGTTGTGATTTGCGCGAGCAGATGAATACGGCAGCTTTCGAAGCTGCCTGGCAGCGGCTGCTTGACCGGCACGCGGTCTTGCGGACGAGTCTTGGCACGGAAGAGGCAGGGCAGGGGACGCGCCAGCACGTGCATGATGGCATCAAGATTGACGTTGAGCAGCTCGATTGGCGGGATTTGCCCGGGGCGCAGCGCGGCGCCAAGCTGGGAGAAGTTCTTAAGACAGAGTGTCAGCGTGGCTTTGATTGGTCGAATCCACCCCTGGCGCATCTGGTCCTGATTCGCATGGACGAGGCAGAATACCGTTTCATCTTCACCGCCTCTCAACTCGTGCTGGATGAATGCGCAGCCCTTGTTCTCATCGAAGAATTCTTCGTCCTTTATGATGCCATCAAGGAAGGTCGGCGAGTGGAGCTCAAGCCTGTGCGGCCTTTTGAGGACTACGTCCAATGGTTGCAGGAACAGGATTGGTCGAAGGCCAAAGACTTTTGGCAGCAGACATTGAAAGGCCTTTCCGCTCCGACTCCCTTGCCGCCGGGGTTCCTGACCGGGAGCGAGCCTGCGGCCGAGGACAAACACGGCGAGCAGGAAATTCATATTGCGCAGGTCGTGAGCTCGACCCTTCGGCTCGTGCAGCAAACGAACGATCTCGCCCTGAGCACGTTGATGCAAGGCGCCTGGGCATTGCTGTTGGGCCGATACACCGGCGAGGAGGATATCGTTTTCGGCGAACTGCGGGATTGTCGCGCTTCGAGTATCGAGGAAGCCGAATCCATGGTCGGGCCTCTGGCCAATCCGATCCCGGTGCGCGTTGGGATTTCTCCGGAAAAGCCTTTGTTGACCTGGCTCAAAGAATTGGAACAACAATCCCGCGCGCTCCGTGCCTTCGAGCACACGCCCCCCGAGACAGTCCAAGCCTCCAGCGAACTTCCGCCGGAAGGGCCTGCATTTGAAAGCATCCTGTCAGTGCGGGAACGCTCGTGGGACGCGCAGCTCTGGGATCATAATGGCCATTGCACCAGCCGGCGAATTGATATCCGCCGCCGCTGGCCTTTCCCGATCGCGGTGGAGGTCTTCGGTGGGACGACACTGGCAATCAGGATTTCATATGATCGCCGCCGTTTTGACGATGGGACCATCACCCGAATGCTTGGCCATTTCAGGACCGTGCTGGACGAAATCGCTGCTCATCCCCTCCGGCCATTATCGACGGTGCCGATTCTGACTTTGCCCGAGCGCCACCAAATGCTGGTGGAATGGAACGACACGCGGAGGGACTTTCCAGATGAGCGCTGCATTCATCAGCTCGTTGCGGAGCAGGTCCGGCGAACGCCCGAAGCCACTGCGCTCATCTTTAAAGATCGCACACTGACGTATCGCGAGTTGGACGCGCAGGCGAACGAACTCGCGGAGCGCTTGCGCGTTTTGAACGTGGGACCCGACGTGTTGGTGGGCCTTTGTGTCGAGCGCTCGTTGGAAATGGTTGTCGGCCTGCTGGCGATCCTCAAGGCGGGCGGCGCTTATGTGCCATTGGATCCGGCCTACCCCAAAGAGCGCCTCGATTTCATGCTGGAGGATGCCCAAGTCGCCGCGCTGGTGACGACCGATCCGTTGGGCAGGAATTTTGCGCTTCCACAATCCAGGATCGTTTATCTCGATCGAGCGCAGAGACCGGACGCTTCCAACTCCAACACCATTGGCGAGTCCAACCGCCCATTGCCCACCGCCAATCCCCAGTCGTCCCATCTGGCCTACGTCATCTACACCTCCGGTTCAACTGGCAAACCCAAAGGTGTGATGGTCACTCACCGCAACGTGGTCAACTTCTTTGCAGGCATGGACGAGTTGCTCGGTGCCGACGCCGGCGTGTGGCTGGCTGCGACCAGCATCTCGTTCGATATTTCCGTGTTGGAACTCTTGTGGACGCTGACGCGCGGTTTCAAGGTGATCGTCCAGGCCGATGAGGACAAATTTCGCAGTGAAGAACCTCGCCGGCAGAAGCAACGTTCGAATGCAATTGGCTATTCCATTCCTGAACAGATCGCTCGGCATGAAGTGACGCATTTCCAATGCACGCCATCCCTGGCCGGAATGCTGGCTCAGGACTCGAAGGCATTGGTTGCCTTGCGTTCGCTGCGCAAATTCCTCCTGGGAGGGGAAGCGTTGCCAACTTCGCTGGTCGAGCAGCTTGCCTTGCCGGGAGAGATTATCAATATGTACGGTCCGACGGAAACGACTGTGTGGTCGGCAACCCATCGCGTGGCTCCAGGCGAAAATCCGATTCCGATCGGACGCCCCATTGCGAACACGGAATTGTTCATCCTCGACCGGCATCTGGAGCCGGCGCCTGTCGGCGTGGCGGGCGAGTTGTTCATTGGAGGAGCGGGAGTTGTCCGGGGCTATCTAAACCGGCCGGAACTTACCGCGGAGAGATTCATCGCGCACCCTTTCAGCTCTGAGCCCGGGGCCAGGCTTTACCGCACCGGCGATCAGGCGCGATACCGGCCCGATGGCCGGATCGAGTATCTTGGCCGCCTCGATCATCAGGTCAAGGTGCGCGGTTTCCGCGTCGAATTGGGCGAAATCGAAGCGGCCTTGCGTCAACATCCTGACATCAGGGAAGGCGTCGCCATCGTGAAAGAGTTCAATCCGGGAGACCAGCGTGTGGTTGCTTGCCTGGTCGCCAGGAACGGCCATCACGTCGAGACCGGGGAATTGCGCCGGCTTCTCAAAGCCAAACTGCCCGATTTCATGGTGCCTTCATCGTTCGTCTGGTTGGACAAGTTGCCCTTGACTCCCAATGGCAAGGTGGATCGCAAAGCCTTGCTTCGCGCCAATGGTCTCAGTTCATCCGGCGACATGCCTGCTACCGTAGCGCATGGAGACGGTGATCGGGTCGGGGACAATCTGCCCGTTCCCGATCCCATCAATCCGACTTTGCGGAAAGAAATGCCCCCCGTTCCACAGTCCACCAACCCGGCGCCATTGTCGCAGGATGAGCGGCACAAGATATTGGTGGAATGGAACGAGACGCGGACAGATTACCCGCGCGAACGATGTTTGCACACCCTCTTTGAAGCACAGGCCAAAAAGACTCCCAATGCCGCCGCCGTTGTCCATGGCGAGCGCGAGATGACCTATGGCGAGTTGAATGGTCGCGCCAACCAGCTCGCATGCTATTTGCGCAAGCTCGGAGTGGGGCCGGAGATGTGGGTGGGTCTCTGTATGGACCGTTCCTTTGAACTGGTGATCGGCCTGCTTGGTATTCTCAAGGCCGGCGGGGCTTACCTGCCGTTGGACTGGCAGTATCCGCAGGAGCGGCTGCGCTTCATGCTGGAAGACGCCCAGGCGAGGTTTCTCGTGACGCAGGAACAGTTCATGAAACAACTCCCGCAACACTCGGCAAGGATGGTTTGTCTCGATGCTGCAGCGCAAGAGATCAAGCGCGAAAGCACCGCTGATTTGGAGAACGTCGCCGATCCAGGGAGCCTCGCTTACGTGATGTACACTTCCGGTTCCACCGGCCGCGCCAAGGGCGCCGCCATCGAACATCGCAGCGTGAACGCCTTCGTGCATTGGGCGCGGGACGTCTTCACAGCGCAGGAACTGGCCGGCGTGCTGGCCTCGACTTCCATTTGTTTTGACTTGTCGGTTTTCGAGTTGTTTGTGCCCCTCAGTTGGGGAGGAACCGTCATTATGGCGGAAAACGCCCTCGAGCTTCCGCGTTTGCCCGCCCGGGAAAGAGTGACCTTGCTCAACACCGTCCCTTCGGCTATCCGCGACCTGTTGAAAACGGGCGGAGTGCCGGCGTCGGCCCGAACGGTGAATCTGGCCGGCGAAGCATTGCCAACCCGGCTCGTGCAACAACTCTATGCGCTCCCCTCGATTCAAAAGGTCTATGATCTTTATGGCCCCTCCGAGACGACGACCTATTCGACGTTCGTCCTGCGAAGCGCGCAAGGGCCGGAGACGGTGGGCCGTCCGATCGCCAACACACAGGTTTACCTTTTGGATGAACACATGCAGCCGGTGCCCCTCGGTGCGGAAGGCGAATTGTTCATCGGAGGCGAGGGCCTGGCGCGCGGTTATTTGAATCGCCCCGAGTTGACGGCCGAAAGATTTATCCCCAATCCGTTCCGGAACGAACCGGGAGCGCGCCTTTACCGGACCGGCGATCTGGCCCGCTATCTGCCGGACGGCCAGATCCAGTTCCTGGGTCGAGCAGATCATCAGGTGAAGATTCGCGGCTACCGCATCGAGCTTCGCGAGATCGAAGTCGTGCTGGCCAATCATCCCGCCGTCTCTGAATGCGCAGCCGTCGCGCGCGAGGATCATCCGGGCGAAAAGATGATCGCCGCTTACTTCGTGCTGGAGCCGGAAAAGTCTCTCTCCGTTCTGGACCTCCGCCATTATCTGCGTCAGACGTTGCCGGACTACATGATCCCCTCGTCCTTGGCGCGTCTGGAAGCGCTCCCGCGGACACCCAATGGAAAGATCGATCGCCGCGCTTTGCCCGCGCCCGATCAGCTCGGCGTGACGGATGCGAAGGAACTTATGGCCGCGAGTGACTCACCCGTGGAGCAAGCGCTGGCCAAAATCTGGTGTGAAGTCATCGGCCTGCCCACGGTGGGACGGCACGACAACTTTTTTGATTTGGGCGGCCATTCTGTGCTGGTTACGCAAATCCTGGCCCGCATTCGAAAGACATTCTGTGTTGAACTGAGCCTGCAAAGCATTTTTGAGGCGCCGACGATTGCCGAACTGGCCGAAGTGGTGGAAGAGGCTCTGGTGGCCGAGATCGAGGAGTTGTCCGAAGACGAAGCTCAACAACGATTGGATGGGCGCGAACTGGTTGCGAAGGAGGGCCAGCTAAAGTGAAAAATGCCGCCCCGTCGCGCAACAGATTCTCCTCCGCCAAACAAAGCCTCCTGGAAAGACGTTTGCGCGGAGCAGCCCATGACGGCAACGAGCCCGGCATCGCTCGAACATCCCGGGAAGGTCCGTTGCCTCTTTCTTTTGCTCAGCAGCGGCTGTGGTTCCTGGATCAATTGTCGCCCGGCAACAGGGCTTACAATCTCTTTGAGGCCTTGCGCATCACCGGCCCGCTCGACGCCTCGGCGCTGGAAAAGAGCCTGGCGGCAATCCTCCAACGGCACGAGGCGCTCCGCACCACCTTTGGCACGCTGGAAGATCAACCGGTTCAAATCATCGCGCCCGCGCCGGAATTCACCCTGCCGGTCGTGGATCTGGAGGATCTTCCCGAGTCCAGGAGAAGCGAGGAAGCTCATCGACTGGCTGTGGCGGAGGCACAGCGTCCCTTTGATCTGACGCGCGACTTGATGTTACGGCCTGTCCTGTTGCGCTTGTCGCCACAGGATCATGTGCTGTTGATCGCCCTGCATCACATCGCAGCCGATGGCTGGTCGCTGGGAGTGCTGTATCGAGATCTGACCGCCTTTTATCAGACGTTCACACAGGGCGCCCCGCCGCCACCGGAACTGCCCATACAGTACGCTGATTTTGCGGTCTGGCAGCGGCGAAGGACGCGAAGTGAGGTGCTGGAAAGCGAACTGGCCTGGTGGAAAAAGCAACTCGCCGGCGCGCCGGATGTGCTGGAACTGCCAACGGATCGGCCACGTCCTGCCGTGCAAACGTTCCATGGCAGCCAACATTGGAGCACGCTGCCCGCCGCGCTGGCCCAAAATCTGAAGACGCTCAGCCGGCAGCAGGGAGTAACGCTGTTCATGACCTTGCAGGCGGCGTTCACGACATTGCTCCGCCGTTACACGCGGCAGACGGACATCGTGCTGGGTGCGCCGATGGCGGATCGCACGCCGGTCGAAACCGAGGATTTGATCGGGCTTTTTGTCAATACCCTGGTGCTGCGAACAGACCTTTTCGGGAATCCCACATTCGCGGAACTGCTGCAACGCGTGCGCGCCGGGACTCTCGGCGCTTATGCCCATCAGGCATTGCCATTTGAACTTCTGGTCAAGGAACTGAAACCGGAGCGGAGCATCAGTCATATGCTGCTCTTTCAGGCCGCGTTCGTGTTGCAGAGCGCGCCCAGCCACTTGTTTGATCCGCCCGGATTGAGTTCCACGCGCGCCGACGTGGACAACAACACGGCGAAGTTTGATCTGACGTTGTCGATCACGGACGAGGATCGCGGCCTGACCGCGTTGTGGGAGTACAATCGAGACCTGTTCGATGCCGCTACCATCGAGCGCATGTCAGGGCATTTTCAAACGTTGCTGGAGGCAATTGTCGCCCATCCGCAAAAGCGCCTGTCCGAGTTGCCTCTTCTCACCGCAGCCGAACGCCATCAATTTCTGGAGGAGTGGAGCGGCGCGCGCAGCCCATATCCGAAAGAGAAAACGATTCATCAGATTTTTGAAGAGCAAACGGAGGCCACACCCGACGCGGTGGCCCTCATCTTTGAGGACAAGCAGATCACCTATCAGGAACTTAATGGCCGGGCCAACCAACTGGCGCGTCATTTGCAGAAGCTTGGCGCCGGCTCGGGAGTGCTGGTTTGCCTGTGTCTGGAGCGCTCCGTGGAGTTGATCGTGGCGCTGCTGGGGATTCTCAAAGCCGGTGGCGCTTATGTGGCGCTGGATCCGACTTATCCCAGAGAACTCCTGGCCTTCATGCTGCAGGATACAAGAACACCGATCCTCTTGACTCAGGAAAAATTGCTCAATGGATTGCCCGATTTGAAAGCCGTGGAGCCGGAGACCGACAACGCGCCGAGACGGATCTGCATCGAGGCAATCCAGGACGCGCTGGACAAGGAGAGCACGGACAACCTGCAGGGGATCCACTCGCCGTCCACGCATCTCGCTTACGTCAGTTTTACTTCTGGTTCCACCGGCAGGCCCAAAGGTGTGTGCGTTCCGCACCAGGCCGTGGTGCGATTGGTCAAGGAAACCAACTATGCGCGACTGAACTCAGCGGAGGTTTTTCTGCAGTTCGCGCCGATTCCCTTTGATGCATCCACGTTCGAGATTTGGGGCTGTCTGCTCAACGGTGCGCGTCTGGTTATCTTTCCTCCGGAGGCGCCATCACTGGCCGAGTTGGGCGAGGCCATCCGAAAACATCGTGTCACCACGCTGTGGCTGACCGCAGGTCTGTTCCATCAAATGGTCGAGGAGCAAGTGGAAAGCCTGCGCGGTCTGCGGCAACTCCTGTCGGGCGGTGATGTTTTGTCGCCCGCGCACGTGAAGAAGGCCGCTGAAACGTTGGTGGATTGCCAAATCATCAATGGCTACGGTCCGACGGAGAACACGACCTTCACCTGTTGTTACGCGATTAAATCGCCCGTGGCCGCGGAGCGTTCCATTCCGATTGGGCGGCCAATCGCAAACACGCAGGTGTATGTGCTGGATGAGACCTTGCAGCCGGTCCCGGTCGGAGTTCCCGGCGAGCTGTACGCGGCCGGCGATGGTCTGGCGCTCGGCTATCTCCATCGTCCGGAACTGACAGCGGAGAGATTCATTGCCAACCCGTTCCGTCCTGAGTTTGGCGCGCGCCTTTACAAGACCGGCGATCTGGCGCGATGGCTCCCGGATGGTCAGATAGAATTCCTGGGCCGCATGGACTGCCAGGTGAAAGTCCGCGGCTTTCGCATCGAGCCCGGCGAAATCGAGACCGTACTTGCCCAACATGGTGACGTGGGCGAATGCGTCGTCGTGGCCCGCGAAGATGCACCTGGTCAGAAGCAACTGGTGGCTTACGTGGTGGCCGCGCAAGGCGCCACACCGTCAGTATCCGAACTGCGCGGCTTTCTCCAGCAAAAGCTGCCGCACTACATGGTCCCATCGTTGTTCGTCTTTCTCGATTCACTGCCGCTCACTGAGAACGGAAAGGTTAACCGGCGCGCGTTACCAGCACCAGGGCCGGCTCGCCCCGAATTGGCGCAGGAATACATCGCGCCGCAGATTCCCCTTGAGGAAAGATTGGCCGAAATTTGGGCCGCGGCTCTTCGTCTGGATCGGGTGGGTGTGCACGACAATTTCTTTGAACTGGGAGGACATTCCATTCTTGCCATCCAGGTGGCTTCGCGCATTCGCGATGCGCTGAAAGTGGATCTGCCTCTGCGCTATTTCTTCGAGTGCCCCACGGTCGCTCAAATGGCGCAGAAACTGAAGCAGGTGACGGAGTCCGTGAAGGAGAGCCATCCCTCGGTTGGTGGCGCGCATCTTCAGTCGTCCGGGAACACCCCGAGGAACGAAACGGACCGGGAGGAGGGCGACGAGTTGTCCGAGATCAAGCGGGCCTTGCTGGAAAAACATTTGCGTGGCGCCATCAAAGGCCGCGCCAGGACACCAATCCCTCTCCGGTGCGGCTGCAACAACACCGCGCCTCTATCCTTCGCGCAGCAGCGGCTTTGGTTTCTCGACCAATTGGAACCGAATGGCCCCCTCTATAACATTCCAACGGCCATGCTCTTGACCGGCAAGCTGGACGTGCAGACCATCGAACGCGCCATCACTGCGATTGTGGCCCGCCACGAGGTCTTGCGGACGCGATTCGTTTCTGTCGACGGCGAGCCCTTGCAGATGGTGGCGGAACCTTCGACGGTTCAATTGCCGGTAAAGGACCTCGGCGATTGTCCGGAGGGCGAACGTGAGAACGAACTCCGGGCTCTGCTGCGCGAAGAAGCCAGGCGCCCGTTTGACCTCTCCAGCGATTTGATGCTGCGCGCCCTGCTGGTTCGTCTCGGCCCGGCCGAGCACGTGCTTTTCCTGAACCTGCATCACATTGCCGCGGACGAGTGGTCTTTGGGAGTGTTCTTTCATGAGTTCGGTCTGCTCTATGAAGCATTTGCGGCTGGACAGACGGCGTCGCTGCCGGAGTTGCCCATCCAATATGCGGATTATGCCCTTTGGCAACGCGAATGGCTGCAAAAGGAACTGCTCGAAAATCAACTGAGCTACTGGAAACGCCAACTGGCGGGCGCTCCGGACATGCTCGACTTGCCAGTGGATCGGCCACGGCCGCCCGTGCAACGCTACCAGGGCTCGCAGCAATTCCTCACGCTGCCAAAAGCATTGGCGGCGGCGTTGCAAACATTGAGTCAGCGCGAAGGTGTGACGTTGTTCATGACGCTGCTGGCGGCGTTCAAGACATTGCTGCACCGCTACACCCGGCAGACGGACCTATTGGTCGGCACGCCTGTGACCGGACGAAGTCAGATGGAGACTGAAGGCCTGATCGGATTCTTCATCAACACGCTCGTCCTGCGCACGGACCTGGCTGGCAATCCAACATTTCGTGATCTGTTGAAACAAGTGCACAAGGTCACTCTGGAGGCCTACGCTCACCAGGATCTGCCCTTCGAGAAACTCGTGGAAGGATTGCGCCCGGAGCGGACTGCCAGCCACACGCCGCTGATTCAATTGATGTTTGTGCTGCAAAACACGCCCGTCCTGGACTTGAGCCTGCCGGAACTGAGCGTTGCGCCGGTGCAGGTGCACGCCGGAACGGCGAAGTTTGACCTGACGTTGTCCATGACCGAAACGCCCGACGGCTTGTCTGCCGAGCTTGAATACGACCAAGGTTTATTTGACGCGGATACGATCCGCCGGATGCTCGCGCACTTTCAAACATTGCTCGAAGCCATCGTCGCGCATCCCGAACAACGGCTGTCGGAATTAGCTCTGCTGAATCCGCCCGAACGGCAGCAATTGTTGGTGGAGTGGAATGACACACGCAGGGATTTTCCGAAGGTAAAATCAGTTCATCGACTCTTCGAAGAGCAGGTGGAGAGGACGCCGGAGGCGGTCGCCGTGGCGTATGAAACGCAACAGTTGACCTATGCCGAACTGAATGCCCGCGCCAATCAACTGGCCCATTACCTCCAAAGGCGTGGCGCCGGTCCCGATGTTTGCATCGGCCTTTATCTGGAGCGTTCGCCGGATTTTATTGTGGCCTTGCTGGCGATCCTCAAGTCGGGCAGCGCCTATTTGCCGATGGATCGCGCCTATCCCAAGGAGCGCATCGATTTCATGCTCCAGGATGCGGAGGTGCCCTTGCTCGTCACGGAACACCGGTTTGTCGATGACCTGCCATCGACGGACGCGAAGATGGTTTACCTCGATGTTGATTCGAAGCACATCGCGGCCGAGCCAGAGACAAATCCAACCAGCGCTGTGGCGGGTGAGAACCTGGCCTACGTCATTTACACCTCGGGGTCCACAGGCAAGCCCAAGGGCAGTTGCATTCCGCACCGAGCCATCAATCGCCTGGTCATCGGCACGGACTTCGTGCAATTGGGTCCTTCCGACGTGGTGGCGCAGGTGTCGAACTGTTCCTTTGACGCCGCGACCTGGGAAATATGGGGAGCGCTGCTGAACGGCGCCAGGCTGGTCATTATCACGAAGGACCTGTTGTCGCCCGCCGAATTCGTCAAGCAGTTAAAACAGCAGCATATCACAGCGATGTTTCTCACGACGGCCCTGTTCAATCAATTGGCCAGCGATGCGCCGGGCGCCTTCAGCGATCTGCGCCATCTGCTCTTTGGCGGAGAGGCTGTGGAACCGAAATGGGTGGCGCAAGTTCTCGAGCAGGGTCCACCTGGGCGATTGCTGCATGTCTATGGCCCCACGGAGACGACGACCTTCGCTACCTGGCATCAGGTCACTTGTGTGCACGAGGGAGCCACGACTGTGCCCATCGGCCGTCAGATTGCAAACACGGAGGCTTATGTGCTGGACGAACATCTGCAGCCCGTGCCTGTAGGCGTCCACGGCGAACTCTATATCGGCGGCGATGGCGTCGGGCTGGGTTATCTGCGACGGCCCGAACTTACCGTGGAGAGATTTGTTCCAAATCCTTTCAGCTCCGAACCAGGAGCGCGTCTTTACAAGACGGGCGACCTTGTCCGTTATCTGCCGGATGGGAACATCGAGTTTGTAGGCCGCCTGGATCGGCAAGTGAAGATCCGCGGGTTCAGGGTTGAACTGGGCGAGATCGAATCCGTGCTGGGCGGCCATCCCGGCGTGCGCGAGTGCGCGGTGACGGCGCGTTCAGATAAACCAGGAGAAAAGCGGCTGGTCGCTTATGTCGTATTGGACAAGGGCCAGACGCTGAAGCTCGGCGAGCTGCGCGACTTCCTGAGAGCCAGGCTGCCGGACTACATGGTACCCTCGGACATGGTTCCCTTGGAGGCCATGCCGCTGACGCCGAATGGCAAAGTCAACCGAGCCGCATTGCCCGCCCCCGGCGCCGCGCAGCCTGAATTGGAAGAACGGCAGAGAACACCTCGCGATGCCACCGAACAGCAATTGACCAGGATCTGGGAGAGCGTGTTGGGTGTTCATCCGATTGGCGTGCGCGACAAATTCTTTGAGCTCGGCGGCCATTCTTTGCTGACCGTGAAACTGGCCGCGCAAATCGAAAAGGCATTCGGAAAAAGGCTTTCGCTGGCGATGCTCTTTCAACATCAGACGATCGAGCAAATGGCGGCGCTCTTGCGCGAGGAATCGAGCCGCGCGTCGAGTTCTGCGGTGGTGGAAATTCAGCCCGAAGGTTCCAAGCCGCCGATCTTTTTTGTGCACGGTGTGGGCGGAGGCATGTTTTGGGGCTACATGAATCTGTCCCGTTGCCTCGGCGCTGACCAGCCGGTTTATGCGCTGCGCTCGCGCGGCCTGGATGGCAGGGAAGAATGGGAACGGATTGAGGAGATGGCGGCGGACTACGTTGCGGAACTGCGGGCTTTTCAGCCGCAAGGGCCGTACTATCTTGGCGGTTATTGCTTTGGCGGCAACGTCGCCTTTGAAATGTCCCGTCAGCTTCGCCAGCAGGGCCAGAGGGTCGCCCTCCTCGCCCTGATCAATTGCGCGCCCCCCAACTCCAGTTATAGCCAGGTCAAATGGACACCCCTCGGGACGCTGAAGTTTCTGGGCAACCTCTTTTATTGGGTGGCGAATTTCCTCCAGTTCCCTCCCGATCAACGCCGGCAATTTTTTGGCTGGAAAGTGCGGCTGCTCCGCAAGCGAATCCGCCGATGGTTCGGGGGTCGCGCCACCGCCCAGGAACTCGATGCCGAAAGCGTGGTCAATCTTTCCCTCTATCCGCAGGACCAGCGCCATCTTTGGGAGACACACATTCGTGCGCTGCTGAACTATCATCCCCAGCCGTATGCCGACCGCGTGACGCTCTTCCGCAGCCGAGGGCATCCGCTGCTCTGCTCCTTCGATTCCAGATTCGGCTGGGGCGACCTGGCGCTGGGCGGCGTGGACCTGAAATTCGTTTCCGGTGGCCACGAACGAATTCTGGAGGAACCCCACGTGCAAGTCATCGCCCGCGAATTGAAGGCCTGCTTGCAGGAAACCCAGGCCAGGGAAGATCCGGGGGGCCACTCTTCTCCCGGCGGTGGGGGCAGCGAGGACTTGATTGCGGCGTGCCCTGCTGCGCAAGTTCCCAACGCCCTTTCCTGTGCGCAGCGGCGGTTATGGTTCTACAAGCAATCCAACCCCAATCATCACCTCCAAAACCGCTGGCAGGCCTGGCATCTTAAGGGAACGCTCAATCTGAACGCACTGGAGCGCAGCATTCGCGAAATTGTGCGACGACACGAGCCGTTGCGAACCCGCTTTATGATGGCCAACGTCCAGGCGGCGCAGGTCGTCTCCTCGGCAACCACATGCCGGATCGGAAAGGTGGACCTCCAGCAACTGCCGGAGGAAAATCGGGAGGAAGAAGCCAGCCGGCTCGGGCTGGCCGAAGTCGGGCGGCCATTCGATCTCAACGATGATTCGATGGTACGAGTGACCTTGTTTCAACTCCGGCCTGCCGAGCACAGACTGTTGGTCGTGCTGCATCCCCTCGTCGCCGATCATTCATCCCTGGACGTTTTCTGCGCTGAGCTGTCCGCGCTCTACGAGGCGTATTGCCAGGGGAAGGGTTCACCCTTGGCGGATTTGACCGCTCGTTATTCGGCTTTTGTTTCCGGTCAAGAGCAAGCGATGCACGGAAACAGTTCCACGGCGTCTATGAAAGACGCGGCCCCGGCACACCCGGCGTGGGAACTGCCAGCCGATCATCCGGCCGCCGCCGTGGGCGCTTTCCGTAGTGGAATGCAGTCGATGAAAGTTCCTCGGACCGTAAGCAAAGCCCTGAACTTAATCAGTCATAAAAATGGGGTCACTTTGTTCATGACGCTGCTGGCGGTGTTCGGAACATTGATCTATCGCACCACCCGTCAGGAAGGCTTTTTCATTCGCGCTAATTCGCCCGGACGGAACCGGTCCGAGTTTAGAGGTTTGATCGGTTGCTTCGATACGCCCTTGACGCTGCGCTTCGATCTATCGGGAAATCCTGCCTTTGAAGACCTGGTGTGCCGAATCCACCGGATGGTTCGGGCTACTATGGAACAACCGCTTGATGAGTTCATTACGAACTGGGAAAGGCCTGCGGGCGACACCACACGCCACCCGCGCGTTGCCTTCGAAGTTCAAACGATGGAGCGGGCAGTCTTGGAACTCGCGGGCCTGGCTGTAATGCCGTGGGCCTTGCCGCTTCCTGAAGCCCGCTTTGACCTGAATCTCACGTTCGTCGCCACAAACGACGAGCAGCTCACCGCCAGACTCGAATACGATCTGGATCGATTTGAGCCGGCGACGATCACCCGCTGGCTCGGGCGTCTGGAAACGTTGCTTGAAGCCGTTATTGCCGAACCGGAACAACCCGTCGCCCAGTTGCCGCTGCTCTCCTCCGCCGAACGACAGCAGGTCCTTGTGGATTGGAATGCAACCGAAGCGGATTATCCGCTCGAGCAAACCTACGCGCAGGCCTTCGAAGCACAGGTCGGCAAAACGCCCACCGCGCCGGCCATCCGATTTGCGAATGCCGAGTTGACCTACGCAGAACTCAATGGCCGCGCCAATCAACTCGCTCGTTACCTGCAACGGCTGGCTGTCGGGCCGGAAGTTTTGGTCGCCGTGCACATAGAACGATCGATCGACTTCGCGGTCGGTGTGCTGGGTGTTCTGAAGGCAGGCGGAGCTTATCTGCCGTTGGACAACGCTTCCCCGCCAGAACGGCTGGCAGAAATCCTGACGGACTCCGAGGCCTCCATCCTGCTGACGACCGAGAACCAACGTTCGCAGTTCGCCGCCACCAACTGCAAAGTTGTCCGCATCGACGACCCGGTTTGGCAAAGGCAGTTTGGTGATACGGAGTCTCAAGCCAATCCCGCCAGCGCCGCCACTGCCGATAGCCTGGCCTATGTGATGTACACTTCTGGTTCCACGGGCAAACCCAAGGGCGTGCAAATCATCCATCGCTCGCTGCTCAATCATAATTTTGCGGTCGCCAAAGCCTTTCACCTGCAAGCAAGCGACCGCATTCTTCAATTCAGTTCGTTGAGTTTCGATATTTCCGTGGAGGAGCTTTTTCCGAGTTGGCTGCGTGGCGCGCTGGTGGTGATGCGTTCGCCGGATACAATGGATTCGCCAGCCCGGTTCCTGGAATTCGTCGGCCGGGAGAAGCTGACAATCCTGAATTTACCGACCGCGTTCTGGCATCAACTTGTTCCGGCTCTGGGAAAGACCCCGCTTCCGCCAACGGTACGACTGGTGGTCATCGGTGGCGAAAAGGCGTCGCCACACGTCTATGCGACCTGGAGGAGACTTGTTCCTGACTCGGTCACATTGATCAACACGTATGGGCCCACTGAGGCGACGGTCACGGCCGCCCTTCAAGTGGCAGGCAAGGGCGGTGATGATAACGACGACCTTTCGATCGGCCGTCCCATTGATAATGTGCAGATCTATCTTCTGGATGAGCACCTGCAGCCGGTGCCCATCGGGACACCGGGAGAATTGCACATTGGCGGCACGGGTGTCGGACGCGGTTATTTGAAGCGGCCGGAGCTGACAACCGAAAAGTTCATTCCCAATCCATTCCGTGTCGGACCCAATGAAAGGCTTTATCGGACGGGTGACCTGGCGCGACATCGATCCGACGGTAGGATCGAATTCCTGGGCCGGGCGGATGATCAGGTGAAGATCCGCGGCTTTCGCGTCGAGCTGAGCGAGATCAAATCGGCGTTGGACCAGCATCCGCACGTGAAGGAATCGGTGGTCCTTGCCGTGGCGGATTCCTCTGGCGAAACTCGTCTGGCAGCGTATTGGGTTGCCCAGGAGCAGGCGCCTGGGGATGAGACGTTCATTGAATTTCTCAAAAGGAAACTTCCCGAATACATGGTGCCGGCCAGTTTCACGCGCCTGGAAACTCTGCCGCTCAGCTCTCACGGAAAGATTGACCGCAAGGCGTTGCCGCCACCCGACTGGTCTCGACCCGCTTTGGCTCCGAAGTTCGTTGCTCCGCGCACGCCAACCGAAGAACAACTCGCGAAGATCTGGTGCGAGGTGCTTGGTCTGAGCCGGGTCGGCGTCTTCGATGATTTCTTCGAACTGGGTGGGCATTCGCTGCACGCTATGCAAGTGGCGACCCGAGTGCGCGACACCTTTCAGGAGGAAACGCCTCTTTCCCGTCTGTTCGAAATGCCGACGATCGCAGCCCTGGGCAGTTTTCTTTCCCGCCTGCGTCGGAGGAAGAAATCGACTGCTGCGGAGACCATTCCGCGCGCGTCGCGGGACGAACCTCTGCCGCTGTCACCGGATCAGCAGCGACTTTGGTTCCTGCATCAATTGGAACCAGAGAGTCCGGTCTATAATGTTCCCCTGCCGATTCGCCTGATCGGGAAGGTGAACATACCTGCCCTGGAGCAGAGCTTGAACGCGATCGTGCGGCGGCATGAAGCCTTGCGCACAACCTTCGCGACGGTTGACGGCCAGCCTGTCCAGAACATCTCTCCATCCGCAAGCGTGGTTCTGGCAAAGATCGATCTGCGGTTGACTCCGGCCGCGAAGCGCCCGGAAACCCTCCGGCAACAGATGGTTGAGGAGGCCCGGCGGCCATTTGATCTCACGCGCGATCTGATGCTGCGGGGCACGTTGCTGCAGATCGACGAGGCGGAGCAGATCTTACTGTTGACGTTGCACCACATCGCGGCCGACGCGTGGTCGATGGGAGTGTTGTTACAGGAATTGAGCGATCTGTACGAGGCCTTCCGTCAAGGTGAGCCTTCGCCGTTGCCCGAATTGCCGATTCAATACGCGGATTTTGCCCTTTGGCAGCATCGATGCCTGCAAGGCGAACATCTCGACAGGGAATTGGCTTATTGGCAGCGGCAACTGGCGGACGCGCCCGCGTTGCTCGAACTGCCATCCGATCGCCGCCGTCCCGCTGTTCCCACCTTTGCCGGCGCTCGCCAGCCCGTGACCCTGAGCCGCCCACTGACCGACGCGCTGCATCGCTTGAGCCGGCAGGAAAACGGCACGTTGTTCATGACATTGCTGGCCGCCTTCCAGACATTGATTGCCCGCTACACGGGCCGGCAGGACATCCTGGTGGGTTCGCCCATGGCAAATCGCACTCGCACAGAGGCCGAAAAGCTGATCGGCTTTTTGGTCAACACGCTCGTGCTGAGTGGCAATCTCGCGGACAATCCTACCTTCCGAAAATTCCTCCGCCAGATTCGGGGAACCACCCTGGATGCTTACGCTCATCAGGAGCTGCCTTTTGAGAAGGTGGTGGAACGACTGCAGCCAAAGCGCGATCAAAGCTATCATCCCCTGTTCCAAGTGATGTTTGTCCTGCAAAACGCCGCCATACCCGCGTCAGAAACCGCGGGACTATCGTGGCGCCCGTTCGACCTGGATATTGGAACGGCCAAGTTCGATTTGACACTGGAACTGAGCGAGACGGCGGAAGGTTTGACCGGCTGGCTGGAGTATTCCACGGACCTCTTCGATGCCGCGACCATGGCGCGAATGGCCGGTCACTTTCAGACATTGCTGGAAGGCATCGCTGCGAATCCCGATGAGCATGTGTCCGCGCTGCCGCTGATGAGTGAAGCAGAGCGCCATCAGTTGCTGGTGGAATGGAATGACACGGCCAAGCCATTCCCGAGGGACCACTGCATTCACCAGCTTTTCGAGCAACAAGCGGCGCGAACTCCCGGTGCGACGGCAGTCATTTTTCAAAAGCAATCGCTGACTTACGGCGAACTCAATCAACGAGCCGATCAATGCGCGGAGCGTTTGCGGAGGCTGGGCGTCGGCCCGGAGGTGGTGGTTGGCCTTTGCGTCGAGCGCTCCCTGGAAATGGTGGTTGCCATCTTCGGAATTCTCAAGGCGGGGGGCGCCTATTTGCCGATGGATCCGGCTTATCCGCGTGATCGATTGTTCTTCATGCTGGAGGACGCGCGTTCGCCTTTGTTGCTCACTCAGAAAAAATTTGTTCCAAACTTCCATGCGTCGCGGGTCCAGCTTGTTTGTCTCGACGCAGCGGAATCGATCCCAAGCCGAACGGCAAAGGCCGCGCTTCCATCCAATCCGCAGTCCTCCCATCTGGCCTATGTCATCTACACGTCCGGCTCGACAGGCCGGCCCAAAGGAGTGGCTCTGGAGCATCGCAACGTGGTGAGCTTCGCACATTGGGCGCGGGAAGTTTTCTCGGCCCAGGAATTGGCGGGTGTTCTTTTCTCCACCTCCATCTGTTTCGATTTGTCAGTATTCGAGTTATTTGTGCCGCTGAGCTGGGGGGGCGCGGTTATCCTGGCAGAAAATGCCCTCCAACTCCCGTCTTTGCCTGCGGCGGAAAGAGTGACGCTCGTCAATACCGTGCCCTCGGCCATCACGGAGCTCTTACGCATGAACGGCATTCCGCAGTCGGCGTGCACGGTGAATCTGGCGGGCGAGCCTCTTTCGCAACTGCTGGTCAACGAGCTCTACCAGAAGCGAAGCATCCGCAAGGTGTACGATCTTTACGGTCCGACCGAAGACACTGTTTACTCCACGTTCGCCTTGAGAACGCCCGACGGGCCGGCCACCATTGGCTGTCCTTTGAGCAACGAGCAAGTCTATCTGCTCGATGCGTTCATGCAGCCGGTGCCTGTCGGCGTGCCCGGCCAATTGCACATCGGCGGAGCAGGTCTGGCGCGAGGGTATCTGCATCAGCCTGAATTGACGCGGCAAAAATTTGTTCCCAATCCATTCCAGCCCGGCGCACGCCTTTACCAGACGGGTGACCGGGCGCGTTACCTGGCCGACGGGCGCATCGAATTCCTCGGACGGATGGATCATCAGGTCAAGGTGCGCGGCTATCGCATCGAGTTGGGCGAAATCGAAACTCAGTTGCGCAAACATTCAAGTCTGCGGCAGGCCGTCGTCGTCGCCGGCGAAGATCGGTCCGGTGGCAGCCGGTTGGTGGCTTACGTGGTGGCCGGACAGCAGCCGGGCCCTGAACCGAACGAGCTGCGGGCCTTTCTGCAGAAAAAGCTGCCCGATTACATGGTGCCCTCGCTCTTTGTGGCGTTGGAGGAGTTGCCTCTGACGCCGAACGGAAAAATCGATCGCAAGGCCTTGCCCGATCCCGATCGGTCGCAGGCCGAAGTGGCAAAGGCCTATACCGCGCCTCGCACCACCACAGAAGCCATCCTGACCCAGATCTGGTGTGAGGTGCTCAACCTTCAGAAGATAGGAATACACGATGACTTTTTCGAGTTGGGCGGGCATTCGCTGATGGTGGCCAAGGTCCTGGCGCGCCTGCGCGAAACCGTTCAGGTGGATCTGCCGATGCGAGTGCTCTTTGAAGCGCCAACCGTTGCCACATTGGCGCGGGCCGTGGAGGAGGCTTTGATCGACGAGATCCAGTCCTTGCCCGAAGACGAGGCGGAACGGCTGGACGCGTCGGTTCAGCAATCCAATGGATAGCTTTGAGGGACGAGTCATTTGGAAGCATGAATGCCATTGAAGAAATTCGGTTAAGTTCCCCGCCCGCGGACTTGTCTGCGGCAAAACGGGGCTTGCTGGAGAAACGACTGAAAGGCGCGTTCAAAGGCGGCGTCAAGACAAACCTCATTCCCAAGCTTCCGCGTCATGATGGCGTGGCGCTCTCCTTTGCTCAACAGCGCTTGTGGTTTCTTGATCAAATCGAATCTAACAGTCCTCCTGACAACCTGCTGCAGGCGAATCCAATTAACTACACAGTGAATTTAACATAGTTATTTTTC
>Ga0137431_1000232_pt1 | contig 23808 bp, 12 predicted proteins | sample EasRivERMZT800_2_FD_104646 | JGI IMG/M metagenome (GOLD analysis project Ga0137431, IMG submission 104646) | Soil microbial communities from meander-bound floodplain in the East River, Colorado, USA - East River MetaG ERMZT800_2 | ecosystem: Environmental > Terrestrial > Soil > Floodplain ... | reverse complement strand
GGGGATGGTTGCACAGGCGCCTGTTTCTTCACGGCCGCGGGGAACACCCGATGCTTCGCTGGCGAATTATTCTGCGCCGGACTATCTCCGTGCCTCTCCGACAGCGATTGCTGTCCGGGATTCGCGTGCTCGAACAGCTGCTGTGGTCTGAGATGTGCCCCGCTATGCGGCAGCACCCTGGGACCGGCTGCGGCACCTGGAGACGTGAAGCACGGCGGAACAAGCAGCAACGACTAGGAACTCGGTGCTTGTGCAGTCATGATTGACCGCATGCGAATCGGGGGCGGGCTCGCGGGCCCGCCCCTTTCTTTTTCTGGTAACATGCTTCCAATCGAAATGTGTGCGAATTGGCAGTATTTGGAGCCATCAAATGAAATGGGTGACACGATCGCATGTGCACGTGGACCGGGTGGCCTGCCCGTGGTTGATCTCGCGGTTCGTCGACTCTCATGCGGAGTTCATCTTCGTGCCGAAGAATCAGGTGGAGCGGGTGGTCCGCGAGCAGGGGGCGGTGCCGTTCGACGTGCCGGACGTTGAGCTGGGGCACCACGGCGATGGCTGTTCGTTCGATGCGATCATCCGCAAATATGACCTCAAAGACCCGGCCCTGCTTCGACTGGCCAGCATCGTGAACGCAGCGGACACGGACCGGCTTGAGCGCGAGCCGATCGCGGCGGGATTGGAAGCGATTGCCAGCGGATTCAGTATTCGGTTCCCGCACGATCACGAAAACCTGGAGCACCAGTTCGCGGTTTACGATGCGCTGTATGCGTGGTGCCGGTTGGAGGTGGCCAGAGAACGCGCCGCGTAGCCGCGCGCGAGCGGGAAAGCCAACATTGAGCGCAAAAGTGAGCCCTGCGTGGAACGTGAATAAAGGCTCCACGGAGAGCTCAAGCACTTCTACGCTTGCCGCCCAAGATGAGCAGCCGGCGCTGTTCGTGACCTATTTACGAAATACGCATTCGCCTCCCAGGCAAATGCCGTCGCAATCCGCTCCCTCGCAAAAAGTGCTGCCGCTTTCAAGGTTGCACGGCGTGTCACTCGGCGCGTCTTCCTGCACACATTCCCCGGTTTCCTCGATGCACCCGCCGGTAAAGTTCCGGCAGAAACCCGTGGTCGCGATGCAGGCGGTGATGAAATCGCAGCAGCCGTCGTTGTTGCACGTTTCGATGAGGCAAAGACTCGTTTCGCAGTCATCGTCCTCGGTGCACTCGGGTATGCTGAAACAGCCGTCATCGGGGTCACATCCATCCTCGTTGCACCCAATATCGTCGTCACAGTCCAGCGGTAGGCCCTCCAAACAGTCGCCGCTTTCGAAATCGCAGACCTCCTGGCCATCGCAGACGTTTTCATCGTCGCACAGGGAGTCATCGGCAAAGTCGCCGCAGGATTGGTCGTCCTCGTCACAGAACGCGTTGCGGATGATGCATCCATCGATCATCGGCGGACAGGTGCTGACCACCACGCAGTTTCCCGAGTCCTCGTTGCAGTGTTCGGTGGTGCAGAACAGGCCATCGTCGCACTGGGTGTCATCGGCGGTCACGACGCAGCGATCGTCCTCCTCGTCGCAGGTGCTCACCAGGCAGCCCGCCACCGGCGGGCAGGAGTCGATGGCCTCGCACATGCCCGAGTCGGGATCGCAGAATTCAATGCCGTTGCAGAAGATGCCATCATCGCAGGCGGAGTCGTCACCGACGGTGACGCAGCCCAGCTCCGGATCGCACCGCTCGGTCGCACACCCCTCTGCATCCTCGATGAGACAATCGTTGTGGTGCTGAAGATGTGCCGGAACGGCTTTCGGCGAGATGGTGATCAGGTGGTATAGCCCGGTATCCCCATCGAGATGGCAGACATCCACCTGGGCCCGCCGTTCCACCCCGCGGCCGGTGGGCACGCACTGACAGCCGTTGGGCCGCTGGGTGCATATTCCGGCCTGGCCGCGAGAAGTGGTGCAGGCCGCTCCACTCGGATCACATGACTGCGTGGAACCCGCAACCTCGCAATCGCCGCGATCAGGCTGCGCGTACGCGAACGTGGTCGCGCAAAAAAGTGCACTCATGCTCAGTAAGCGAATCATCTCGATGTTCCTTTAGAAACCCCCCAAGGAAGGATTGGCTGGCGCCAATCGCATCGCAGATTGTAATTCGAGCGACGCCACATAATCAAGTAACAAGGGCGTTATCGCTCGTTGTATTTGGTGAGGATTGCGTCGCGCAAATCGGGAGTGTACAGCGCGGACAGTCGGGGATTCGAGTTAGCGGAACCTGAATGGGCTGAACACTCTTGTCGTGAGATGGCTGATGCTCCAAGACAAATCGTTTTGGAGGTCGCGGGGCTGAAAAAAACCGCTCCCGCGATACAGCACCAAAAGGCCGTCCTGTTTCCGGACCGACGGGAATCGAGTATAAATCGGGACCGCGCTGACGGTGCGTCGATTGGCGGGTCCATGTTTCGCCTGATGGGAAGAAAAGTCATGAACGTCATTTCGAAAAGAATCTGGGTGTCGTTGGTGCTTCCATTCACATTTCACTGGACGCTGGGTGTCGTTTTGCCGCTGACGGCACTGGGTCAAGAAGAGGGCGAAGCGGCGATAGCGGAACAACAGGATCCAGCGGCCGAAGAGCCTTCTCCGTTCGATCGCACGCCTGGGGTGGACGGCGCCGAAGACGCGGCGGTCGCCGAGGGGGGCTTCGGGATTTGTAATCCTTTCAATATATGTGGAGATCCCGATTGCGGCACCGCGGTCAGATGCACCGCGGGTTGCTTCGGTAATCCGCTCTGCGCGGCGCAGTGCGGCGGCAGCGGGTGCAACGTCGGTTGCAACCCGGGACCGTGCGGGTCGAACTGTTCCGACCGATGCAGCCCGATCTGTCCGCAGAACTACTGCCAGCCGTTCTGCCGAAATCCGAACTGCGACCTGTTGTGCGGCGGCGGCCCGTGTAACGTTGGATGCCCGGACGAATGTTCCGTCATCTGTCCGCAGAACCATTGTTCGCCACGCTGCAACGCCCGGCCAGATTGCGATTTGCTTTGCTCCGGGGGCAATCCCTGCAACGAGAATTGTCCCGACGAATGCGATCTTTTTTGCGTGGATAACTTGATCTGCGATCCCGATTGCGGCGGCAACCCGTGCGGGACCCTCACCTGCGGCGACTTTTGCAACCCCGGCGTCTGCCCGCAGAACGATCGATGTAATCTCTTGTGCGGCGGGAACCCATGCGGCGAGGGATGCCCCGACGAGTGCACCGACTTCGTCTGCCCGCAAAACCACTGCACGGCGCGTTGCAACGAGATCCCCCAGTGCGATCTGTTGTGCAACGGCGACCCGTGCGGCGACGGCTGTCCCGCTGAATGCACCGGCCTCTGCTTAGGAAACCTGATTTGCGATCCGACCTGCGGCGGCGACCCTTGCAATCCGCTGTGCGTGTGCGACCCCGCCTGTCCCACGACTCGTTGTAACCCTTTGTGCGACGGCGACTTGTGCGCTACCGGCTGTCCCGGCGTTTGTTCGATCCTTTGTGACATCAACTTCCGTTGCGATCCAGCCTGCGGCGGTGATCCTTGCGCCGTCGGTTGTTTCTGTGACCCTGCGTGCCCGGATACGCGGTGCAACCCGCTCTGTCCTGGCGGTGACCCTTGCGCGGTCGGGTGCCCGCTGGCCTGCGACCCGGTGTTGTGCAATGAAACGGCGTGCAGCGCCTGCGGCGACACCGGGCGGTGCAATCTTTTGTGCGGCGGCGATCCTTGCGCCGCGGGTTGTCCGAACGAGTGCGACCCGATCATTTGTCACGCCTCGGCCTGCGATGGGGGCAAATGCCCCGATACGGCGCTGTGCAACTTGCTTTGCGGCGGGAATCCTTGCGCCGAAGGCTGCCCGGATGAGTGCAATTTCTTTGTTTGCGGGTTTCCGACCTGCCTTTCCGAACGATGCGACGACCAAGCCGCGTGCAGCCCGTTTTGCGGCGGGGGCCTGTGCGCCGCCGGGTGCCCGCACGAGTGCAATCCGCTGTTCTGTCCGCGTTCCGCGTGCGACCCCGATCGGTGCGGCGACGAACATAGCTGCCACGTCTTTTGCACCGAGTTCGATCTGTGCACGCCCGGCTGTCCGTTCGCCTGCGATCCGGTGATCTGCCATTCGATGGCCTGTAATTCCGAGGTTTGCCCCGAAACGGCCCGCTGCAATCTGCTTTGCGAGGGAGACCCCTGCGCGGAGGGCTGCCCGGATGAGTGCAACCCGATTGTCTGCGATGCCTGCAAAGGCAATTGCGCCGATGCGTGCAACAGCACGTTGTGCGAACAGTTCGGCGTTTGCCTTGATGCGTGTGAGGCGTTTCCCGGGCTGTGCTTCTGCCGGTCCAAGGAGGACTGCAACGACAACGGCGTCATCGACCTCTGCGAGATCGCCATCGGCGTGACCCTGGATTGCAACCACGACGAAATCCCCGATGACTGCCAGCCGCGTTTGGATTTCAACGGCAACGGGGTCATCGACCTCAGCGACCTGGCCATGATTCAGAACTGCTATCGTTGGCCGGATTACTATCCGGAACGCGAGGGGTGCGACCTGTTCCGGGTGGATTGCGATGAAGACGTTGACGAAAGGGACTTCGACCTTCTGCGTGATCTGTTGTTTGGGCCGTAAAACGTTTTCAAAGCGAGCCGCGGACTTAGTTGAAACCCGACCTATCGGGAGTCCGCGCGGATTGACAAAACAAGACCTGCCGCGCGGACGGAATTGAATCCCGAGTTGTCGGGAGCTAACCAATGAAGGATGAGCCGTCCGAGCGTTTCGGATATCTCTGTTGCTCCAAGCCGTCACATTGAAAGGCGTCGTGATGCCTTCCTCGAAAGCAGGCCAAGACCGAAACCGACGAGCGTACCTTCAGGACTGTTTCGCTGGCATCGATAAAAAGCACTTCCCCCATATTCTATGCATGACCAATCTACCCCTGCACGGCATCGACGTGCCCTCCAACGTCCGCCACGACAACACCCTCGCTCGACCGCCGGGTGACTGGGGACCGAAGGAGCGCGTGGACGTGATCGTCACCAATCCATCCTTCGGGAGCATGGAGGAGGACACGGTACCGAACCCAACATCGAAAAAGTCTCTGTTGCGCGCCTCGTGGGCGCTTGAGGACCGTTGGGTTCCCTCTAGTTGACCTTCCGAAACGAAACACGCCGACCCAGAAGTTATTCAGCTAGGTTCTACCAGCCTGCCTCATTGCAGCGGCCCAGCGACGCCAACGGGTCATGATGTATTCCGGCCGATTGATTGGCAGCCCTGGACCGAGCCGTCATAATGCCGCCTTCAAGGAAGCCGGCGTAATGAAAAAAGAAGCCCTCGCTCGGATCAAAATCAACAAACTATTGGAAGCCGCGGGATGGCGTTTTTTCCCCGACAGCAAGGGCGCGGCAAACATTCAGCTTGAGCCGAGCGTAACGATCAAGTCCACCGACTTGGACGCCTTGGGCGATAACTTCGAGAAGACGGAGAAGGGGTACATCGACTTCCTGCTGTTGAACCAGAAGGGCTTCCCCTTCATCGTTCTGGAAGCCAAGTCGGAGGAGAAAGACCCGCTCGAAGCCAAAGAGCAGGCCCGCAAGTACGCCCGCTCGCAGAACTGCCGTCTCGTCATCCTCTCGAACGGCAACCTGCACTACCTTTGGGACCTTGACCGCGGCAACCCGTACGTCATCACGTCGTTCCCCAGTCCCGGCTCCGCCATCCACTACGAGAAGGTCAAGCCGGACGACAAGCGCATCGTCGCCGACGTGGTCGGTGCCGACTACATCGCGCTCACACAGCGCCCCACCTACGCGTCCGACGCCGGTTGGAAGAACGAGAGCGAGCGGGGCGAATACGTTAAAGCGAACAAGCTGCGCTTCCTTCGCGGCTATCAGCAGCGGGCCGTGCACGCGCTTCAGCACGCGGTAAAGGATGGCAAGGATCGCTTCCTCTTCGAAATGGCCACGGGTACGGGCAAGACCCTCCTCGCCGCGGCGGTGATCAAGCTCTTTCTGCGCACCGGTAACGCCAGCCGTGTGCTGTTCCTCGTTGACCGCCTCGAACTCGAAGACCAGGCGCGCAGGAACTTCGTCAACTATCTCAAGAACGACTTCACCACGGTCGTCTACAAGGAGAACCGAGACGATTGGCGCAAGGCGGAGATCGTCGTTACCACCGTCCAGTCCCTGATTTTCAACAACAAGTACCAACAACTCTTCTCGCCGACCGACTTCGACCTCGTGATCTCTGACGAAGCCCATCGTTCCATCGGAAGAAACGCGCGGGCCGTGTTCGAATACTTCATCGGCTACAAGCTTGGGTTGACGGCGACCCCGCGCGACTTCCTCAAGAACTTCGACAAGTCGAGTCCAACCACGCGCGACCCGCGCGAACTGGAACGCCGAATGATGCTGGATACCTATCGCACCTTCGGCTGCGAAAACAGTCAGCCCACGTTTCGCTATTCACTCGTTGACGGCGTCAACGACCCCGAAGGGCCGTTCCTCGTCAACCCCATCGTCGTTGACGCGCGAACGGAAATCACTACGCAACTGCTTTCCGATGACGGTTTCGTGGTCAACTTCACCGATGAGGAGGGCGAAGACCACGAGCAGACGTACAAGCAAACCGAATTCGAAAAGAAGTTTTTCGCCGGAGCAACCAACGCCCTTTTCTGCAAGACATTTCTCGAAAATGCGCTGCGCGACCCGGTCAGCGGAGAGATTGGCAAGGCCATCATCTTCTGCGTGAGCCAGAATCACGCGATCAAGCTTACGCAGATTCTCAACGAAATGGCCGACAAGATGTTTCCAGGTAAGTACCGGTCCGACTTCGCCGTGCAGGTGACCAGCCGAATCCCGGACGCGCAACAATTCTCGAAGAACTTTGCCAACAACAACCTGCTAGGCAACGCCAACTTCCTGGACACCTACCGCACCAGCAAGGCCCGCGTCTGTGTCACCGTCGGCATGATGACCACCGGATACGACTGCGAGGATATTCTCAACCTTGCGCTCATGCGCCCGATCTTCTCCCCGACTGACTTTATCCAGATGAAAGGGCGTGGCACGCGCCTGTACGACTTCCGCGAACAGATTTTCGACGCGAATCTCAAGGGCTCGGTCAACGCCCCACTGAAGAAGAACTTCAAGCTCTTCGACTTCTTCGCCAACTGCCAGTACTTCGAGGAAGACTTTGATTACGACGAGGTGATCGAGCTTCCGCCAGCTCCCCAAGGCGGCGGCGGTCCCCGTCCGGGTCCGGCCCCAGGCCCCGGTCCCTCACCCATCCCTGGCGCGTACGAACACCTGGGCGCTGACATCATCGCCTCGATGAGGGAGGCGGCGGTCGGCGCGCAGGGTATGAAGATCGACCGGATGCTCTTCCAGAAATTCGAGGAGACCGTCAAGGCTGATGACAAGATCGCCGCCGCGGTCAACGAAGGGAAATGGGACGAGGTCATCGACTACGTCAACCACAAGGTCTTCGACAAGCCCGAGGAATACTACACGCTCGACAAGCTTCGCCGCGCCGCGGCCATCGATCGGCGTTTGACGTTGCGCGAGATCCTTCAGAAGATTTTCGGGCTCATCCCCGGCTTCAAGAGCAAGGACGATCTGCTGGAAGAGGAGTTCACCAAGTTCGTCAACGATTACAAGCCGAGCGAAGCGGACGCGATCCATGTGATCAAGAACTACTTCAAGGCCTACGCCACCAGCGACCAGGTGCGCCACATCATCGACAACAAGACGTTCGCCGACCTAGCGACGAATGCGACTCTTCCCCTGGCCGATTTCAAAGCGGTGCCCGAGAAGTACCGCGTGCTGATCCCCGAGTACATCAAGGACTACGTCTCCTTAAACCAGTTCGCCGCCTGAGCCAGAAAAACATGCTCGATTCCGTCACCAAGCGCCGCATCGACACCGCCCGCGACATTCTCGTGGGGAAAGTCCCCGATCCGAAGTCCCAGGTCGAGCAGATCACCATCGCCTTGATCTACAAGTTCATGGACGACATGGACGCCCAAGCGGAAGAAATGGGTGGAAAACGCAAGTTCTTCACCGGCGAGTTCGCCCAATACGGCTGGGCCAAGCTCATTGCCCCCAGCGTCAGCGGCGAAGAGCGCATCGGCATCTACGCCGACGGCATGCTGAAGATGCCGCAGAACCCCGGCGTCCCGCAGTTATTCCGCAATATCTTCAAGAACGCCTATCTTCCCTATCGCGATCCGGAGACACTCAAGAGCTTTCTTAAGACGATCAACGAATTCGAGTACGACCATTCCGAACGACTCGGCGACGCGTTCGAATACCTCCTGTCCGTTCTCGGCTCGCAGGGCGATGCCGGCCAGTTCCGCACGCCGCGCCACATCATCGACTTCATCGTGTCGATCGTGGACCCGAAGAAAAACGAAACCGTCCTCGACCCCGCCTGCGGCACAGCGGGGTTCATGATCTCCGCATACAAGCACATTCTCCGCGCCAACAGCACACCGGCGGCAATCGAGAAGACCGGCGGAAACGGCGAGGCCGAAGGCACGCTTCACACGTCGAAAATCCCCGCCGCAAAGGGCGATCGGCTCACCCCCGACGAACGCAAGAAACTCGCCGACAACTTCCGCGGCTACGACATTTCCCCCGACATGGTTCGCCTGTCGCTGGTGAACATGTACCTGCACGGCTTCGCCGACCCGCACGTCTTCGAGTACGACACGCTCACCAGCCAGGATCGCTGGAACGAAATGGCAGATGTCATCCTGGCCAACCCGCCGTTCATGAGCCCCAAGGGCGGCATCAAGCCGCACAACCGCTTCTCCATTCCCTCCAAGCGCAGCGAAGTGCTCTTCGTCGACTACATGGCCGAGCACCTCACCCCCTCCGGCCGCGCGGGCATTATCGTCCCGGAGGGGATCATCTTCCAGAGCCAGACGGCCTACAAAGCCCTGCGGAAGATGCTCGTCGAGCAGTACCTCGTCGCCGTGGTCTCCCTGCCCGCCGGCGTGTTCAATCCCTATTCCGGCGTGAAGACCTCCATCCTCATCCTCGACAAATCGCTGGCCAAGCAATCCGACACCGTCGGCTTCTTCAAGGTGGAGAACGACGGCTTCAACCTCGGCGCCCAGCGCCGCCCCATCGACAGGAACGACCTGCCGCAGGTGCTGGCGGAGATCAACGAATACCTGCGGCGATTGCGGGCGAAAGAGTCCGTTTTACCCCCTCTCCCCCTGGGAGAGGGCCGGGGTGAGGGCTCATTCACGCCGACGCGCGGCCTGATCGTCGAGAAAGAGAGAATCGCGGCGAACGGGGATTACAACCTGAGCGGGGAGCGGTATCGGGAAGGCGCGGCGACGTTGTCCGCGTTCCCGTTCGTCAAAGTCGGCAACGTGTTTGAGAAGGCGGATGAATCAGTGATCCCCGAGACGTTGCACGGTCCGGTGACGTACATCGGCCTTGAGAACATTACGCAGAACACCGGCAAGCTCGATGGGGCAGTCGTGACTGAGAATCCCGCGGATATCAAGAGCCTCAAGAACGTCTTCAGGCCCCGTGATATTCTCTACGGAAAGCTCCGCCCCAACCTGAACAAGGTGTGGCTGGCGGATCGTCCAGGCATTTGCTCGACGGACATCTTCGTCATTCGGCCGGTCGATGACCGTGCCCTCGCACCGCTCTTCGCGCACATCTTCCGCAGCAACCGCTTCAACGATTCGGTGATGTCAGACTTGAAAGGTGCGCAGTTGCCGCGCGTCGGCTGGTCGTCGTTCGCCGCTCTCGAAATCCCCCTGCCGCCGTTGGAGTTGCAGAAGGAGATCGTGGCGGAGATCGAGGCCTACCAGAAGGTGATCGACGGCGCCCGCGCCGTCCTCGACCACTACCGCCCCCACATCCCCATCAACCCCGAGTGGCCGATGGTCCGTTTGGAAGATGCCTGCGAGATTCAACGCGGAAAGTTCACGCACCGACCGCGAAACGAGCCGCGCTTCTATGGCGGTGTGTATCCCTTCATCCAGACCGGCGACGTCGTACGCGCGAGCGAAACCGGTGGAAAAGTCACTTACACGCAGACCCTGAACGAAGAGGGGCTATCCGTGAGCAGGCTGTTTCAACCGCCTATTGTGCTCATCACCATCGCTGCGAACATTGGCGACACAGCGGTCCTGGACTTCCCTTGCGCTTTTCCGGACAGCGTTGTGGGTCTCATTCCCAAGGATGGCACTGATGTCCACTTTCTTGAACTCACGATGCGCACAAAGAAAGAGCGCCTTAATGAACTCGCGCCGCAGGCGGCACAGAAGAACATCAACAACGAGATTCTAAAGGAAGTCGAAATCCCCCTCCCGCCCCTCGCCGAGCAGGAGAAGATCGTCGCCGAGATCAAGGTCGAGCAGCGGCTGGTGGAGGGCAACCGCCAACTCATCGAGCGGATGGAGCAAAAGATCGCCGCCACCCTCGCCCGCATCTGGGGCGAGGACGCCGAGGAGCCACCGCCCGAGCCGGCGGGGGGCGACGGGTGACGCATGGCCATCGAAGACGCCTACGAACTTCAGAACTACTTGCCCCTGTCGTACAAGAGCACAAACGAGCAGGAGTACATCGCCTTCCTCTGGGACGCATTCGAAACCAATTACAAGGCGGAAAAATACCAATTCGCGTTCCTCGCCTATCACATGCTCACGATGGCGTTCGTCTATTTCAACGTCTGGCAAATCAGGCAACATCGAGCAAGCGACTTCAGCATGGCGATGGTCGGCTTCAACAAAGACTTGGAGAAAGAACTGCTTCATGCCACATCGCCTTTCACCTTCTGGCGCATCAAGGAGTCCGACATCATGCGTTTCATGAAGCTCATTGGCTGCGACAACGGCAAGTGCGGCACCTACGCTAAGCTCGTGCAGGACCGGAATGAAACAGCCCACTGCAATGGGAACATCTTCTACAGTGATGCGGCTTCACTTGACAGGAAGGTTACCGAGGTACTTCGCGTTGTGGACGAGATTCAAACGCATTCCAAGCCGATCATCGAAGAATGCTACCGTTCCTTCCTGGTCGAGAATCATGACCCTGATGACCGGGAGTTCACCGATCCGGACGATCAGATTCGCGAGGTTCTGATTCACGCTAACTATTTCGCGCAGGCGGATATCGAAATCTGTCTAGGTTTCGACATCGAATCGTTAGCAGGAAACGCAAACTACGGCCGGATTCAAGAGTTGCATCGGGCGTTACTCGATAGGTACGCGCGCGAGCGGGTAGGGGAGCGGTAACTGCGATTGCGATGTCCGCCGCCACGACGGTCGCGGCCTAGTCCCAAGCGTTCCACGGCTAGGCGGCGAAATCGAAGGGGGGAGCGCGAGGATCTCGAAGATCCCGGTTGCGGTATGAGCAAACTCAGCCTAGCCGAGGAACGGCTGGAACAGGGCGACTACAGAGGCAACCACGGAAGGAGAAAGATGTGCCGCCGCCGCCGGACCCGCTTCTGCCCGGGGCTGCCGGTAGTGGACCTTGTCGCGTTCCTTCGCTTCGCCATGCACGCTCTCTGTGGCCGCCGAGTGGGCGACACGTTCGGATGATCGCTGATCGCTCGGCTGAGGTAACGATCATAATCGGTACTGGCTCAGCGGCCAGCGCATCGCGGGGCGGAGGCGAAATCGCATGGGTATACATCGCCGGTCGGCCAAGTCGGTCGTATCATACACCCCATGGATCCTCGACGTGACGGGTTGTGAACGCCTGCTCGGCCCCGCGGAATACATTGCCCGTGCGCTGAAGGACCGCGTTCGCTCGGAGGTCCAGCTCACTGCTTCCGTGGGAGTTGCGCCCAACAAGTTTCTGGCGAAGCTCGCCAGCGACCTGCAAAAACCGGATGGGCTCGTGGTCGTCAAAGTAACAGACATTGCGAGCTTCCTGGCTCCCTTGCCCATCTCGCGCCTCTGGGGTGTTGGGAAGGCGACCTTGCCCGAGTTCGAGCGCCTCGGCGTTCATACGTTCGGCGATGCCCTCGGCCTTTCACTCGACACACTCCGTCAGCACTTCGGCGAGACCGGCGAACACTTTTTTCAACTTGCGCGCGGAATCGATGATCGGCCGGTCCTGCCGGATCGTGAGGCGAAGAGTATCAGTCATGAGGTGACGTTTCCAGCGGACGTTGCTGATCGGGAGCACTTGCGGTCGGTCATTCTTGAGCAGACCGAACACGTGACCCGGAGGCTCCGGCGTCACGGCCTCGTTGCGCGTACCGTCATGCTCAAGATCCGATATGGCGATTTCAGTACGATCACGCGGCGCGAGACGCTGCAGGAGGGTACCGATCAGACGGACGCCCTCTGGAATGTGGCCACGAAGCTTTTCGAAGAGTGGCAACGAACTCGTCCGCGACCAATCCGCCTCATCGGAGTCGGCGTGTCACAGCTCGGGGTTACGAAAGACAGCCAACTCAGCCTGTTCGAGTCGACGGAAGAATCGATGCACAGACAGCTCGATACCGCGATGGACGCAATCCGCGACCGCTTCGGAGAGCACGCGATCGGGCGCGCTGCCGCCGCCCGCGGCCGGGCTGATGAACGCGATTGACGTAGCGTTACCCCCGGCTCTCAGGTGTCCTTCTTGGGGGCATGACTACTGCAAGTGATCGAACCGTTACGACTTCCGTTGGACACTTTCAAAAGATACGATGGTTCGTCTGGACGGTGTTGGGCATTGCCCGTCACGGATGGCGCAATATGCCGATTGACAAAACTCAGCTGGATCATGCACGGAACGCGTCCCTCGCCCTCACCCGATCCGTGCGAAACGCGATGTTCAGTCTCTCGGCACACACCGCGCCTCGCATCAAGGATCCCGCCAAACTCGACAAGATCGTGCAGAGTATGTGTCAACGCTTGGGACGGCTCCGTGAGGAACTCGGTCGGCATTTCTCTGACGACGTCGAAACATTCATCGAATGCGCGTTGGCAAAGCGTGGCCATTTGCAACCCATAAGCCGCTGGGGACGCACTATGACCACATGGCACGCGGCATCCGGTGCGTTGGCGGACTCCTTTCTCGAAATCTTCCTTGTGAGCGGGCAAGAAAAGCCCGGTTGGGTCGACCGAGACCTCCTGGGCGTCGAGCCGAGAACCGAACTGAACGCCGATCAACTTCTCGAATTCTACCGGAGCGTGCGCCAGCAGAATCGCGGATTCAGTTTCCCTGGCGATGATGTGGATGCCAACATCCGCCGTGAGCACGCCTTCGCGGTCGCCGATCTCACAACGGAAGCGAATAACGAGTGGTTAACCGTGACAGAGGCAGCTGACAGACTGCGAGAAGTTGTGGACAACATTTCCCTTGAAAAGGCCAAAGCCCGCGTTAGCAGGGCAGCGGATGCGAAGAAGTTCGTGACTAATGGTAAAAAGCGATCCAAGCGTCGCCTTGACCTTCACTCGTTCAGCACCTGGCTCCTGCAGCAGCGCGAAAGCAACCTCGACCGCGACAATCCTGGGCATTGATTTTAAGCGGGCAATTCTTGAGATTCCTATCATAGTATGCGCATGCCGACTGGCGGGTTGCAGCTGAAGGAAGCAATACGGTCATTGGCGGAGAGAGCACCGTCAAAAAGAAAAGGGCGGATCAGATGACCCGCCCTTACCGTTGCCGAATCATATTAGCCATTGCCACCTCATGGCGGACAAACCGTCACCGCGTAGGGGTATGCGAATCCGCTGAACGCACTCACGTCCGCCGAGATATCCGCAAAATTGGCCGCTTGGTTTGGTGGATTCGGCACGCCGGGGTTGCCCGGACCCACGAGATCGGCGCGGGGCATGGAGGGTGCCGAGACCAGATTGCCGAATTTCTGAACGATCGCGTTCACGTCGCCGAAGTTTGGTTGCGAACCACCCGTAAACGGACGTATCACGTCGCCCCACTTGGCGGTGGCCACCAAGAGCGGAACCGAACAGTCTCCGCCGCCCGCGTCGCACATGCGGACGTTGTAGATCGAGCCCGGAACGATTGCCTGGCCGAAGAGGTGTAGGACCCCAGTGGTCCAGGTCTGCGAATGCGGTGTGGTCGTGCACTGCAACGCAGCCCCGCGGAGGGCCGGATTCGGTGAATTGGGGATGCTCCCCTCCACTCCGGCGTAGTAGATGTCCCCGACCATCGACGGGAACTGCGGCATGGATACGATCTCTACTTGGATTGAGCTGCTGCCCAATGCTACGTTGACCGGCGTGATCGACACGTATCGGCCTTTGTTGCCACACGTCGCGGGCGAGGAGCATGCCGCGTTTGTGGTGCACGGGACGCCCGTATCCGCACCGGCCGTCTGGCAGGTGTCATCGCCTGGCAGCGGGGGCGTGACTGTCTCTACCGTGCCACAATACACCTCAATCTCCTGCCACGACACCCACGAGGGACTCGCCGTGGTCTCCACGCGAACAAAACGAAGGTCATTCCATGCACTTGCGGAGACATGCTCCAGAATTTGCCCGTCCGTCGTGAATCCGCTGAACTCATGCAAGAGCTGATACGGCTCTCCGGGCGTGGGACCCTTGCCCATGACGAGATGTTGGGTGTCGCCGTCCGGGCTTTGCGACACAACGAGGCGAATCCGCCCGACGGTGTATGAAGCACCGAGATCCACCTCGATCCACTGCGGGGCGAAATCGCCCGAGTTCCATTGGTAAAAGGGAGAGCCTGGCAGTACCCCGTCAAATGCACTTTCCGGCGGGCTTTCGGGCAGTGATTGCGAGGCCGTGGCCGGCCGCCCGAGGGCCACGTTGTGTCCCGCGCAGGGGGAGCAATCGACGTGAATCACCCCCGTGCCCCGACTGAAGCCGAGTCCGGTGCCATCGTCCGCACCACCGACTGCGACGGTGTAACAGTTCCCCTGGGTCACTGGGATGTTCAGCGACGGTCCGCGACCGGACTGTCCGCAAGAATCGTCGCCGCAGATGAGCTCGCTGCTGAAGTCAAGTGGGCAACTGCACGTCGGGTTGCCATCGCCGTAAATGACGATGTAGGCGTCGTAGCCCGGACTCACCTGACCACCGTCGGCCGGACACATGCTGACTGTGAGCTGGCCGGTGCACGTGGCGACGTACTGATACCACACTTCGTCGTGGAGACTGAACGGAACATTGGCATAGCAGCGATCGTCACCGGGCCCGTCGCTCGTCGCGCAGCGGTTGTCATGGGAGTTCAGACCATCCTCCAGCGTCATCATCGCGGCGGGGTTGTAACAGGTATCGTTCGGCAGCGAAGGCAGGCAGGGTGCCTCTAACAGTTCGAACGACACGTCCGAGCCAGGAACAGAGAACCAGGTCATTCCGCCGTCAAATGTGACCGCGAATTCGTTGTCACCGTTGCCGCCCGTTTCCCAACTCCAGGTCGTCGGATGTGCGCTCGTGTCGTTGACAATCGATATCCAATAGGGTCTGCCGGCTTCAGCTTCGAAGGGCTCGCACAGCGCCGCTTCGTAGGCGTGTTCCGGAATGTCACCGTCTACGGAACTGATCAGCTGGCCAGTCGCTCGGCGGGCCGCATGGTTGCCCAAATGTCGCTCCCAGGACCGGGCCAGGTCCGGCACCCCGTTGGCATCGGCCATGATGCGCAAGGTGAAGTTGTCGAGGTCCGGAGCCCCCACGTCATAGGAATAGCCGCCCCACCAGCGCAGTGCGCTGATAGCCGTGGCCTGAGAGAAAGAAACATTGTCGGCAACAATCTGGGGTCCGAACGAAGAGGGATGCACATCGGAGTCCCAAAGCTCATCCAGATTCGGTTCCTGGATCATCGCCGCCCCGACGTCAAAAGCATCGGGAATCTCCCTGCACGTGGCGACCTCGATGCGAACCTGATCACTTCCCGTCATTCCATCCTGATCCACCACCACGAGTCCTACGTCATATGTGCCCGGCGGCAACCCGGGCAGTGAAAGCGCATTGCCGGAGCCCACCATTCCGCCCGGAAGAACCGTCCAAATCAAGCGTTCGGGGGGAAGGATCCCTTCCTCCGGATCAACCCCACGCCCGCGTAGCTTGATCTGATCGCTGTGAAGGAACACGAACCCGTCGCGCGGGGCCTCGATATGGGCTACGGGTGGTTTACAAGGAACCGTGAACGGCTCGCTGGTGGCCACCGCCGTATGAACCCCGTCCGAAACGATGACCCGCACCCGAGAACTGGGGCTCGGATTGGTGGGATTCGGCAGACAATGTCCAGTGGTGCCGGTGCTCCCACGGAGGAGCCGGAGATCGTCTACGATGAACACCGTGCCGCCGAGGTTGCATACGGGAGCGGCACCTCCACAATCCAGGTTCGACATGCATGGCGCACCCGTGCTATTGCAATAGTGCGGCACCGTCGGGTGGTCATGGGAGAGGGTCACCCAGGTGGTCCCATAGTCGTGGCTATATTGAACTACGTGGGACAGGGCGTCGCCATCTCCATCGAAACTGTTCCATCGAATTACAAGAAAATCGTTTACCAGTTCTCCCGGAGTAGGGGTAATCAACGCGATGCTTGGCGGATTGGCCGAGACGATGCGTTCCCCAATGACCGTTGGCCCATCCACGACTCGCACCTTGGCCGTCGCGGCATCGAAAGGAACCAGCAGTGCAAAACCGAGCTCGGTCTGAGGATGCGAGCCGGCGGGAGGCTCAAACGGTTGTGCGGAAATCATGGTGTTGTTGCTCCGTACAAGCATTAAGGCGTAGCTGCCATTCGGTGGGGTGTACTCCTGCTGCACGGCCATCAGTCGGGCAATGTGGGAAGGGCTGAACATCCCCGGGGGAACCCGGTACGCCTGAATAATGGTCGCCGTGGGTGGCTGGGCCAAGCTGACCGTGCCAAATACAAACAGGAATTCCGAAGTTCCGCCCGATAGGGATTCGGCTGTTTCAGCTGCCGCGGACAATTCGGCGCCTTCACCGGCGGCGGCTTGATCCATAAGGGCTTCCCACGTGTAGTCGGATACCCACCTCGGCGAACAGTAACCCATCAGGTCGCCGGCTTCCGTCGGGGAAATCACATCAGCGCCGATTTCGTCATAGCCAAAAAGCGTTGCCGTATCGCCACAGTCATTCTGAACCGTACCGTCGCCCTCGGTACAAGTGCCGCCGCCAGGGCCGAACTGGCACACGCAATGGGGATAGTCGGCGTCCGGATCCGCGGGGTCCTTGGTTGCCGAAGAACAGTCGATGTGCTCGCGGCCATAATTATGCGCCAGTTCGTGGGCAAATAGTCCCCCGGAGCCCGGGTTTTCGAAGCCCGGATCATCGATGTCCGGCGTTCTCATTTCAGCCCAGAGGACTTTGGGCCCTGATGTATTTCCAAGTCCACCCCAGTCCGGGTTGATATCCCCATTTAACAGACCGGCGGTGTGTACCAGCCAGTCCTGACATTGGGGCGTGGGGAACGCGGGCGCCGAGTCAAACCAGAAATACCGTTCCAAGGCGTCGTTGATCGTGCCCTCTTCATCCCCCTCGAACGGCCCCCCCGATTCCGTGATGGGAGTATTGAGGAACTGAAAGACTCGTATCTCCGTGGGGAATAGTGTTTGAAGGCGATCTATGATGTCCCAGAATCCCGTGCTCAACATATCAAAGAGATCATCGACGACCCCGTCGCTGTCGAGGTCAACCCATACTGGTGTAACGTATACACAAATCGGATACATCGACTCGAATGTAACGGTTTGGCACAGATCGTCATCGGCATCGTCTTCCTCGCTCGCCTCCAGGATGGTTCCATCCGGATTGATCTCCGCGCACAAGGTAATCTCTCCGACTTCCTGCCATTCCTTGGGAAGAATGAAGTTAATGCTTCGCCACAGCGTTTCCCGGTCCACGCCCGCACCGCGGAAGACCGGCGTGCCGAACACGTCCGTGGCCGGCAATGGAGAATCGGGGAAGCCGTCGCCAGGGTCAGGCCCCGGATTGCCGTGCAGGACGGCAACGACGCCGGCCTGGCTCGCCCCCTCGGCGGTCGGGAATGCTCGCACCAATGTCGGCTTGGTCGATGACAGCCGAACACCGGGAGGATCGCTCGTATCCTGGATTCCCTGGGTGATCTCCATGAAGCCATTCCACTTGAGGTTGACCCGCAGCGGTTCCGCATGCTTCGACTCGCGCATGACATTGCACGTGGGACAATCAGGGTCGATCGATTCGCACGAACCGCCGACGCCACAATCCGCGTCCGTGAAGCAAGAAGGCCCATCGGGGTCGCCGTCACAGGCGAGCTGAGGCCCGCCCGAAAAGTACACGTGCTCACCATCCAGACTCACCGCGGGCCGCCCTTGCAGATCGCCCACGATCAGATCGGCCGCTCCGCCGGATTCTCCCTTGGCCCAGCGCCGGATGCGCCCCGTGGAAAAGTTGGCTCCCTCGCCCCAGAAGAGGTAACTCTCATCAACGTCAATCCCAGTGACGGTGTATGCGGCTTCTCCATCGGAGATGGTTTCAATCGCTCCGCCGGTCTTGGAGGACCGGCTCACGCGGGCGTCGACTTCGGCCCAGTAGATGAACTCATCGTCCATCACGAGGAATCGTGGATTGTCCAGTCCATTTTGAATGGTGAAGGTAGGGCGATCCACCGGCGCTTTGGATCGGTACTTCAGCACACCGGTCCCCGCGGCGACGCCTTCCGCCCAGATCATGATCGGTTCGACATCGACATCGAACGCGGCCGGGGCTTCCACAGCCAACGCATGTTGATTAACGGCGGCGCCGGGGACGATCGTTACCGTTTCCCCGCCGTTCTTGGGGACTCGTTTGATGCCGTCATCGTCCGCCCAATACACATAGGCATCATCCACGGCCACCGCGTCCACGGTGCCATTGGTATCGGCAAGCCACGGTGTAGTGAATCCTCCGCCCACCCAGCGCCGACGGATCTCCGTGCCGGTCCAAAAATACAACCATGCAGGATTGATCTGGCTGTCGATCTCAAGCATGTCGGGAACGACTTCTTCGCTGCCGGCTGTATAGATGAAATAACCGTTGATCGACTCGCCGCCGAGGATTCCGCCCCCTCGGACTTTCTTTATGGCACCGCACGTTGGTCCTTCGCAGAACTCCTGAGGGTGTTTCGTCCAATATACCCAGCCATCTCGTGCCACGAGGGATTGGGCGGCGTCTGACGCAACCGGCTCTACGCCCTTGGATGATTGCGGGTGGATCACGACGAACAGGCCGAACATGAAAAAGGGAACTGCAATTGTAATCCGTATCGGCGTACCCATGATCTACTTCTCCTCTCGGGTTCCAGGTCCTTTGGGGCGGACGCGCGGGACGCCGATTTTTCAAGACGCCCCGTGCTTGCGGTCTCAAACATCCCTGCGAAAATGGCCCCCTAGACCCTTATGCCTGTCCCAGAAACCGGACGGTGGAGCATCGCGCGGGCTTCAAGCTCGCGGCTCGGAGATGTTTCTGGAGCAGGCGGTCGTAGGTTTGTCGAACAAATCCCGCTGGGCGGCGGAGTTCTCTCCCTCCGGCGAGGGCAGCTCGATGGCGGCCGGCCGAGTCTCAGACGTAACCACCCTTCTTGCCGACATTCGGTCGGGAAAAGCGGAGGCCCGCGATCGCCTCGCGGAACTCGTTTATGAGGAGCTTCGACGCGTCGCTCATCGGGCCATGGTTCGGGAGCGTCCGGGTCACACGCTCCAGACGACGGCCTTGCTCAACGAAACCCTCCTGCGCCTGCTCGGCGGGGAAAGTCTCAAGGAGGCAGCCGATCGAGACTATTTTTTCGGGGCCGCGGCTCGAGCCATGCGGCAAGTGCTCGTTGACCACGCCCGCAAACGCGCCGCCGTCAAGCGAGGCGGCCATCAGCAACGGCTGCCGCTCGATGACCTATTGGACGCGGCCGAGGAGCAAGACCTTGATGTGATCGCTTTGGACGAAGCCCTCGGTCGCCTTTCCGAATGGAACCAACGGCAAAGCCAAGTGGTCACCCTTCGTTTTTACGCAGGACTTTCCATGAAGGAGATTGCCGCGACCCTGGGCGTAGGGCTGAGTACCGTGGAGAACGATTGGCGCATCGCCCGGGCATGGCTTCGCGGCCAATTATCCAGGAGAGCCGATCATGACCCCGGAACGATGGGAACGGGTGAACCATGTCTTCCAGGCGGCTCTGAAAACTCCGGCTGACCGCCGAAAAACGCTGTTGGACGACATCTGCGCCGCCGACCTTTCCCTGCGACGCGAAGTCGAGGACCTCCTTGGCCACGACGAAACCGGCAGTCGAGACGGGTTCCTTGAGTCACCGTTGGGGGCAGCGGGGAAGGCGTTATTGTCGGAGCCGGACCCCTTGATCGGGCGCGAGCTCGGTCCCTATCGGATTCACGACCTCCTCGGTGAGGGTGGAATGGGGGTGGTCTATCGGGCTGAGCAGACAAAACCGATCCGCCGGAGCGTGGCCCTCAAGCTCATCAAAATCGGCATGGACACGCGGGAGGTCATTGCCCGCTTCGAGTCCGAGCGGCAGGCCTTGGCATTGATGAGTCATCCCCACGTGGCGGCAGTTCACGACGCGGGCGCGACCGAGCAGGGCCGCCCCTTCTTCGTCATGGAATACGTTCCCGGCCTCCCGATCACGGACTATTGCGACCAGCATCGGCTCTCAGTGGCCAAGCGATTGGAGTTGTTCGTGCACGTCTGCGAAGCCATTCAGCACGCCCATCAGAAGGGTATCATCCATCGAGACATCAAACCGTCCAACGTTTTGGTCGCCCCGCAGGATGGGAGTCCCGCCGTCAAAGTCATCGACTTCGGTGTGGCCAAGGCGATCCATCAGCGTCTTACCGAAGGCAGTCTTCTTACCGCGCAAGGCCGCCTCGTAGGCACTCTGGCCTACATGAGCCCGGAACAGATGGAATTCGGCGCCGTGGACATTGACACGCGCACCGATGTCTACTCCCTGGGCGTATTGCTCTACGAACTGCTGGTGGGTGTACCTCCTTTTGACCCACGACTGCTCGACCGGGCCGACTACGCCGAGGTCCACCGAATCGTCCGTGAGGTCGAACCGCCAAAACCAAGTTCTCGGCTGAACACACTCTCTTTCGCCCCGCATGGCGCCGACCGTGTCACGGATGGGATCGGTGGCAGTGATGTGGCCAGTTCGGTTCAGGTGATTGTCCGGTGTCGTCGCACGAATCCGAAGACGTTGATGGCCCTGCTACGAGGCGACCTGGACTGGATCGTGATGAAGTGCCTGGAAAAGGACCGCTCAAGGCGATACGACACGGCGAATAACCTGGCCACGGAGATCCGCCGTTACCTCAACCATGAGCCGGTGCTGGCGGGGCCACCCAGCGTGCGCTATCGCGCGGGGAAGTTCGTCAGCAGGCATCGAAAAGGGGCGTCCGCCGTGCTGTTGGGCACGGTCCTTCTGCTGGGCGCGGCGGCGGTGGCGAGTTGGGAGGCCGTACGGGCAACTCGCGAGCGTGACCGAGCAGTGGCCGCCGAACGACTGGCCCAGGCCCACCTCAGTGAGGCCGAGGCAGTCGGCAAGTTCCTTAGCGACATGCTATCAGCGGTCAGGCCGGAGGCTCGGGGCCCGGACGTTACCGTGCGCGAGATTCTCGATGAGGCCTCGGCCGCTATCGACGAACAGTTTGCCGACACCCCCCTGACGGAAGCTAGCTTGAGATCCACAATCGGGCTGACCTACCTGAAGTTGGGTCTGTATGACCCGGCGCAGGCTCACCTGGCTATGGCGGTTCGACTCGCGCGACAAGCACTGGGGGAGAATCACCGTGTCACGCTGACAGCGATCAACAATCTCGGGATCGCCCTTGGGCTCGAAGGAAACGTATCCGACGCCGTGAGCACGGCGCGTCGGACATTTGAGATTCAACGCCGCGTTCTGGGCGAGGAAGACCCGGTGACCCTTCAATCCATGAGTAACCTTGCCGCGAATCTGATTCTTCAGGGCAAATGGTCGGAAGCAAAGGTCCTGACCGAGAAATGGCTCGAATCCGGACGTCGCGTTTTTGGACCGGAACATCCTTACTACCTCGTGGCGACGCACAACCTCGCTCTTGTCCTCGAAAGCGAAGGAAACTGGGCTGCCGCAGAAGACCAGTATCGGAAGACCCTGGAAACCCAGCGCCGGGTGCAAGGCGCGGAACACCCAGACACTCTGCGTTCGCTCGACGGACTTGCCAGAACGCTGAACTCCCGGGGCCGCTGGACGGAGGCGGCGGCTCGGTTCACGGAGGCAATCGAGATCAAACGCCGCGTGCTGAGCAGTGAACATCTCGACACACTCCAATCGGAAAACAACTTGGCCTCCGTTCTGCGCAACCAAGGGAAACACGCCGAGGCCGAGCAACTGGTCCGGACCGCGCTGCCCACCGCCCAACGTGTACTCGGGGAAAGGCACCGGATTACACTGGCCCTGATGAAGGGCTTGGTACTGAGCTCCGGTGCTCGTGGTGATTGGGCCGACGCGGAAACGCTTGCCAGGAAGACCTTGATGCTGGAGCAGGCCGCCCAAGGGGAAGATCATCCCGAGTCACTGTATACTGTTAGGCTGGTGGCGCACACGCTGGCCCAGCAGGGCAAGTCGGTGGAAGCAGAGGAATGGATCAGAAAAGCGCTGCCTGTCCATCGACGCGTCTTGGGAGAGGAGCACAATGACACACTCCTTATCCTATGGGGACTGGCCAACGTTCTCAGCGACCAGGAGAAGTTCGCGGAGGCGGAGGGCCTTTACCATCAGCTGCTTGACACCCTGCCCTCGACCATGGGAGAAGACCACCCCGTCACCCTTAGGCTGAGGGACAACTTTGGATACTACGTGCTTCTCAAGCAGGGGCGGTACGCAGAGTCGGAAACACTTCATCGAAAGACGTCCGAGACCATGCGCCGCGTCCTTGGAGAAGATGACGACGGCACGACGGAATCCATGCAGAACCTCGCGTTGGCCCTCGATCACACCGGGAAGACTGATGAAGCGGAACAATTGCAGCGCAAAGTAGTTGATCGAAGGCGCAAAAAGTACGGCGCTGAGCATCCGGAAGTAGGGGTCAGTTTATACCGCCTGGCCCGCATCGTCGGGCAGCGCGGCCGTCATGCCGAGGCGGAGGAACTGGCAAGGGAAGGTTCGCGGATTTGCGCGGCCAAGTTCTCTCCCGATCACCCCGAAGCCTTGAAGGCCGCCGCCGTCCTTGGCGCGGTTTTGGTGAGCCGGGGGCAGTTCGCCGAGGCGGAGTCGGTGCTTCTGGCCACGTATGACCTGCTCAACCGACGTGGGGAGCCTAATTCTGCTCTCCAGCGCGAAGTCCTGGAGAGTATCGTTAGGGTGTACGAAGGCTGGGGAAAAAGCGATCGTTCCGCACATTACCGATCGCTGCTTCACGAAACGACACGGCCCTCCGCCGTTCCCAACTGATTCGCTTGAAGAGATTTGAGTGATATGGGCCACGATTCCAATCGTCTTTGCCATGCCGGTTGCCTTGCTGGGGATTAAGTCCACCCGCCTTTTCTCCATCGGGAGCATCTGAAAGCTCATGACACCTTCCCATGACAAACTTCGTGGGGTGCTGGGTGACGACGTTGCCAGTTGCGCGGTGTACACCGCGCGGGCGTACGCAAAAGGGTGCAAACTACAACAAGCTCTCGCACGCCTTGCCATCTCTAAACCTCGTTTCTATCGTGGTTTACGCGTTCTAGGACGGGAAGCGTTAGGTTCCCAAGCTGGACGTCGTCGGTTCGAATCCGATCGCCCGCTTTTGATATAACCAACGCCGCCCCGTAGAGTTACGGTGACCTGCCGTCGGTCGGCAGCGCGGCCTGGAACGCGAAAAACGCG
>Ga0137431_1000231_pt1 | contig 23974 bp, 17 predicted proteins | sample EasRivERMZT800_2_FD_104646 | JGI IMG/M metagenome (GOLD analysis project Ga0137431, IMG submission 104646) | Soil microbial communities from meander-bound floodplain in the East River, Colorado, USA - East River MetaG ERMZT800_2 | ecosystem: Environmental > Terrestrial > Soil > Floodplain ... | reverse complement strand
CAATGCAGGTGCCGGCAGGCATTCGCAAAACTGGTAACTGGGTGGTCAGCTATTCCGGTCTCATTGCTCCGCCGGTAAGTCTCAACAATTTTTTTCTCGACCGCCAGGGAAACTTCAGCATTTTTAATAAAAAATCGGGGTTAATAATAAGCGGCGCCAATTCAAAACGTCAACCGGAACTCGCCACTTTCACTGAAGCTATTGGCAACGATAGCATACACACGCCCGTTAGCAGTCGCCTTCAAATGGGTGAGAAGATTGACAGGCTTGCCCTCGCTTATAATGTCTTCTTTGCTGTACTCGAAATACCCAGGCCTTCAGAGAAACAATTAAAATTCCGTTTCCTAACCACGTACAAATGGGGAGATGCAGTATCACGATTTAATTTGCAGCTGGTGCTGAAAGCCGGACAAACACTGGAAACAGGTTCCGGGCAAAAAATAATTTTAGGCAAGGAGAAAATTGATTTGGGTGATACCGAATTGGGCGGCCTGATCCGGAACAACGGATGGACGCTGCACCTTCCCCCGGGAATGCGACTCACCTGGCCGGTTTATCCGTTCAACCCCTACAAGGATGGACCTGAAACAGAATTGACACTGGCGATTGGAACACTCTCAATACCGCTTAAGCCGGAGGACCAGGAGTTCCCATTTACATTGGAGGTGCCCTGAGATGCGATATGTTGATAAGGCTGCTATCCAACAAACGTCGTATCATTCATATTTAAAGAAAAAACCTGTCACCAGGTTAATAGCCTGGTTGGGTTTAAAATAAAATCACCCAACATGAAAATACAAATCATTTCTGCATTTAAGAGCTTTGTCGTATTGCTATTGATTGGAATATCGGTTAGCTTAATCTTTATGTTTCAAGGTTGTACCGAAAAAATTAAGGATGAGAAAGTCAGCATTGGAGAAAAAGGAAATCTGACCAAAATAGTTGTACCTGAAAATGCAACCGGAGTAATCAAATTTGCTGCCGCTGAACTTCAAGATTATTTTAAAAAAATAACAGGAAGAGAACTTCAAATTAAAGAATCCGATGGCAAAATAAATAATGACAGAGCTATCCGGTTTATTATCGAAGACGACAAAGCAATAAAGTGGGATGGATATGGTATTGAAGTTACAAAAACAGGTATTATACTTTCAGCGAGGGAAAGCAGAGCATTACTTTATGCTGCTTATACATTACTCGAGAAAGCAGGCTGTTCTTTTTTCTATCCGGGGGAAAATGACGAGATTGTACCTAAACGAACTATTGTTGAAGTAGCACCATATAAACATAAATACAATCCTGTTTTGGAACATCGTGGTCTCGCTTTGTATGGATTACAAGCCAACAGTGCTCCTTTAGGCAAAGATGTTATCAGTTGGATGGCAAAAAATAAAATGAATTTTATTCTTGTCTCAGAAGATCGGCCAAGCGATAGCGACGGGCCGGCTCACGGCTCCATATGGAAAGAAGTTAGTAATGAACTGTTAAGTGAATTACAAAAAAGAGGATTTATTATTGAAATGAGCGAACATTGTGCGCCTGTGTTTTTTCCGCGTTCATTATTTAAAGAACATCCTGAATGGTTCGCCTTAACTGATGGGGTAAGAAAAGTCCCTAAGCCTCCCTATTCCGGCCAAATGTGTTATTCAAATAAGGATGGTGTAGAATATTATGCAACAGCCATAGCAAACTATGTAAAGAAACATCCTGAATTTCACATAGTCGGCACCTGGCCACTTGATGGTGGTGAATACTGTGAATGCAAAAATTGTAAAGATCTCCAGTCTATATTTAAAGCTGCTATGCGGGTTGCTGAAAAAGTAGCGGAAGTGAGACCTGATATAATTGTAGAACATCTTGCTGATAAGCCTCAAAGCTGGACACCTCCAAAAATGGATAAGATTCCTCGTAATATGTCTGTTCTCTGGTGCCAAGATCCAGGTAATAGGGACGAAGTTGGACGAGGGTGGGCAAAAAAATCGGACCAAGCAGGTGGCGTATATCAATTCGAATATTACATGGGCGATAATTACAGATCATGTGATAATGTTTGGTTGAGACCCGCTTATTCGGCAGGCATACCGCGTTATGCGAATGAGCTTGGTTTTCGCGGAGTGATATCATTATTTCTTCCAATGCAAAATTGGTGGCGGGCATCTTTCAACAACTGTTTTTTTGCAAAAGCAAGCTGGGATTCTACATTGAATGTAAATTCAACTATCAATGAGTACTGTAGAAATTATTATGGATCACATGCCTCCGAAGTGGATAGTGTTTTCAATTTAATCTTTACCGAATTACAGCCCGAACCTTATGTCCGCCCTGTTGAAGCAGACAAAAAACGATTAAGCAATGTAAAGACATCATCTGGAAAAATAATAAGTGCAATAGACAACATCCTATCCAATGTAAAAGAACCAGAAATCAGAAAGAGACTTCAGCGGCTGAAGACTTATGTTGAATATTCATTAATCCATTGCGAAGCTTTTGCGAGTCTTAAAAAGACTGATCTTGAACGTCTCGTTAATTATAGCAAAGAACACCCTGACCAGGATATGGTGTTGATGTATCCCGATTACATCCGGTGGCGAAATGAGGAATATTTTACAAACTAAAAGTGGAAGGAAATTAAAGGCATATTTCACTTTATCAGTTATTTGAGAAAATATTCAAAAAACAAACAAAGTACTTCATTTGATTCCGCGGTTGGCGTATGATCAGTCCGATTGGTCATTGCTACCCGGTTTTCGAATCCCAAAAACCTGTTTACTTCAATTGCATGATTGAGCGGTATCCACCGATCAAGAGAATCTTCTGAACCGCCTGACACCAAAAAAGGCCTTGGCGCCATAAGAGCGTGAAGTTCATGCAAGTCATAACCTTCCTTCAATAATTTCGGATATAATCCTTTTGCCGGATATTTTATGGATGATGGGCCTTCCTGTTGCCATGGAGGTGGATAATAACCCAGATACCATGGGTCCCAGTAATTTACATTTGGTCGCGATTCATCAAACACAATACCTCCATCTGACCACGCCGCACAGGCAAACTTTTCATAAAGGCAGGAGGCAAACATTGCCCACTTGCTTCCATAAGAATGTCCTATAATACCAATTCGGTTGGAGTCAACATCCGGCCAGTTAGCAAGCATGTTGCATGCATTGGCCGCTAAATAAGCAAGCATTGAAAGGGGTTGCACTATAGCTTTATTACGATCTGGATAATATTGAGACCAGGGCTTTGAGTCTGCCCTAAAATCCGTTCCAATGGATAACGCAATGAATCCTCTTCGTACCAATTGTAAAGCAAAATCTCCGTAAGGTTTATTAAGGCCAATGGCAGTTTCCGGTTCATAAAAAACCGTTAGAACTGCAGGCTTTTTCCCTTTGATATCCGGAACAAGTACATAAGCTAGCGTTTGTTCATCCTTTCGCCAGCCAAACCGGATATGGTACTGCGTAAAATTTTCGCGGTGTGTTGTTTCAATAATTTCAACCGAAGGTTTTAATATTAATTCCGGCCATGGGCCCATCATCTTTTGCCAGCGGTCTAAGATTTCATTTCTGCGTTCTCTCCAATCAGCAGGTGTTGTAACTGGTCTGCCATCATAAAATTTTAATGGTGTCCGGTAGCTTCCAAATTCACCGGTATATTTTGGAGGCGGATTAAAATACAGTTTGAGCTTTTGCCAGATAGTATCCCGTTTCTGCGCATAAACAATATCCTGGCAGGCTACAAACAGTAAGGTTACCAGTACATAAGAAATTAAGGATCTCATGAAATAAATTTTTTAAAAGTGATTATGTGGCCTGACTATGTTTCATAGTAAATGAATGTATAAATTCAGGTATTCTTTATTGCAAAGCTCTATCGTTTTGGATTCAAAGAGGGAGGAGGTATCAGAAAATACCCATTCGAATTAATTTCAATCTTCATAAATGAGGATAAACATTTGATCTATATCCGGACAGATCTCTTCTGACTGGCCAAAAACTGAAAGTTGTTATTTCAGATTTAAAAAACAGCATTCTCTTGCAGGATAAACAGTACCGGGCATTAGTTTTCTAATCTTGTGCGTTTATTTACAAATTCAAATGTTTTATTTTTTACCAAAGGCTTTGCCCACAATCCAACGCTCAGGACATAACCAAAAGTGATATATAAAAAGCAAATGCCGTATTTCAAATTTGTTATATCTCCCAGCCATCCTATTATAAAAGGTACTATTGCTCCTCCTGCAATAGCCGTTATTAAAATGCCGGATAAAGATCCATGATGTTCTTTCACTGAATTTAAAGCCAGAGACAGTACGATGGGCCACATTACCGAAGCAAAAAACCCGATCAAAGGAAAAGAAAACAGAGAAATATTCTTATTGCCAAATATTGAAAGTGTAAGGCAGATAATAGCGGCGGCGGTAAACCCTACCAGAACTTTCCGGCTATCCACAATTTTCACTATGAATAATCCGGCAAAAGTTCCGGCAGTCATCAACCCCCAGAACCATGATACGGCCCGCGCACCGGTAGTTTGAGGATCAAATCCATGATAAACGGACAGGAATTTTGACATCCAGTTCGCTACTCCCTGTTCTGATCCTACATAGAAAAAAATACCCAGAAAGAACAGAATGACAGTTGGATTTTTTATCAATGCAATATGTATTTTATAAGCGCCTACCTTTTCATCCTCTTTCAAGCTGACTTTTGGAAAACGAAAAAGGGAAATAACGACAACCATAATCAAAGAGATGGCTGAAAATATCCAATACAATGCTATCCATGAAAGGTTTTCTGGCACAACAGAAGCCAAAATCTTTTTCAAAAAATTACTCCCGGTTCCCTGCCGGAGATTAGTGGCGAAATAGGAATACACTAGGGGGCTTAGAAAGGAAGCCAGTCCAAAAAACAATTGCCCCATAGTAGAGTAAAAGGCAAGATTTTCTTCGCCACCCGCCACACGCAATAATGGATTAATTACAACCTGCAGCATGGCCATGCCTGTACCAATCAGAAACAGGGAAGCTATAGCTATGAGATAATTGGGAAAAGTTGCAAACAATATGGCTCCGATAAAGGAAATCCCGAAAGCATAAAGCATCACCCATTTCCCTCCATAACGCTCCACTAATATGCCTGATGGAATTGACATTATACCATATGCAATAAAAAAGGCAAAAGGAAGCAGAGCAACCATTGTTAAACTCAGCTGAAAATCTTCAATTATTTCCGGAACCAGGGGTCCTATAATATTACTTAGAAAAGAAATGACGAAAAACGTCAGCAACACCAGGAAAACCAGGTAATAATTTGTTTTCATGAATTTGTTAATTCAGAAAGTATAAGTATAATTTGATTAATGAGTATTCCTCCTGATAATTTTCAATCATAAATCAAAGGGCCTGTATATTTCTGTGTAGGTGGCTACAATGAACTCAGACTGTTTCTGAAACAAATCTTCATGCCGAGAGTCGGTCAGAAAAAAAGCCTGTGCTTTATGCGCTTCTTCTAAAGTAGGAAAATCACATTCCCAGATCAGCGTATTTGAAGCATCACGTCCGGCACAGGCGATGTAACGTTTTCCCTTTGGAAATTCCGCGTATTTTACTTCATATTCTGCGAATTGCTTTTCAATTGCCAAATATTCTTTCGCTTTTTCCTGTTTGAAAATCTGTACATATCTCAATTTGTAACTCATTGTATTTTCCCCCTGTTATTTTTTATTGAGGTCTTACAATCCCTGAAAAGTTTTAAAAAGTCATCCCCAAAACGAACTTTGTTTTTCATTGCAAATCTATATAAAAGACCTGCGTTTGCTGTAGAATGTATAGTGTCGGGAGAAGTTACCGACAAGGATGCCAGCAAAGTTCCCAATTCGACAGCGCATTGAAGTGGTAATTCTGCAAAATGATCGCTACCGGTACCTTTAACCAATGGAAGCCCGCAAATCAGGCCTGCTATTGTACCTGCGAGAAAACTGTCACCTGCTCCGGCCGTTGAAATAACCGGAACTTCTAGAATGGGAGTAAACTCCAGATAATTATTCGTATAACAATAACTACCGTGTGGCCCGTCTGTTATCAAAATACGAATTGACTGATTAATATTTTTCAGTTTTCTTACACATGCATCAATGATGATCTTGCTTGAGGGATCATCATCAGAAATTTCTGCAACGTTGCGGGCTTCATCAATATTGATGGATAAAATATCAACCATCTCAAAGCCATGCATCTGCATAAATTCATCAACTTCGGAAGATAAAATGGAGGCTATATTCAGACTTTTCCGTTTTCTTCCATATTCAAGCAGTTTTATTCTTGTACCGATCGGAACCTCAGGTGCAGCCAGTATTACTTCCTTGGCCCCGCTTAAATTGAATTCCTCAAAGAACAATGAAATATTTTCAGGAGTAACTTTGCTGCTGGCACTACCATCTGTAGTAATATTACCGCCGGTGCCATCAGGATATTGGTAACAAACACTAAAAAGAGTGCTGCAATCGCCTGAAACATTTACATGTTTAGTATCCATGCCCACTGCCCTGAGTTTATGCACTAGTTTCTTTCCGATCTCATCATTTCCTACTTTACCAATGGGAAACGCCTGAAAGTCTCCATTGACTTCTGCTCCCAGTAATATGGAAATATAATGCATGATGATATGCTGCTTGCAGAAATCTTCATACGGAAGCAGTGTTGCCATTCTGCTTTCATTTCTTCCGAGTGTATCATTCCTATTCATCGAAAAGAAAATCCCGGAACCTATACCACCCGTTCCAACGATATGATCAAAATCATAGCCTGCCTGACTTATTGGTTTGAGGCGGATCATGCGTTTATTCCTTCAAATTCCCAATCAGGGTTTTCGGCGATGGGATGAGATGCAGTTTCAATAGTGGCAGTAATTAAAGCATCGGGATGTGTTTGCAAAAGCGTTATGGGATATTCTGCTGTTTCTTCCGAAAAAAGGGCCACCCTCAAGGCAGTCTGTTTCCAGGCTCCTGTATCGCTGTAAAGACGAATTTTTTTTGCTGACAGGCACTCTTTTAAACCAAGTGTAATAGACATAGGAGGAACAAATTGATATGCGGCGCCAAATGACCTTTGGCCCAATGCGATAATAGTATCCGGGTTGTTATCCTGAACTCTCAATTCCGAATTTCTTAATTGTTCAATGGCCAGTTTGCTAAAAGGGTGCCTGCGCGCCTGGTTATAAGCGATGTGACCGTCCTGGCCCCAACCTCCAAGTGTTATGTCAATATCTGCTTCCTCAATTTTCGCCTTTATGATCTCCATCAAAGCAGGAGTGGGAAAATAGCGCTGCTCCGGAGGCACTCCCAGTTCCGTTAAAATATCAGCATAAAAATATTTTTCCATAAAAGTTCTGAAGTTGTACGGATGATTTTTTGGCAAAAGTTTCCCTTGCCAGTTCAGGCATTCATCCATATGGAAGACCGTCATAGCGCGGAGTGAAACTTTCTCCTCATTGATTATCCGTGTGAAAGGCCGATACCAGCATTTCGGTCCACAGGGAACGATGGCTCTTATTGTTCTGCCTTCAGCGTTTGCAGCCTTAATATCATTTATGAAATCCCTTGCCATAACCTCTCCCATCTCAGTTGAATCCCTGACAAGCCTAAAAGGTATTTTAAGATTGGGATGGTTCACAAGTTGCGATGCCGGGATTTTACACCAGTTGTATAAATCCTTGATATTTAGATCACTCATCGTATATGTTAACTTTGATCATTATTGAGATTGGTTTAAAATTCCTTTTGCGTTTTGAAAATAATAATTTATTTAAAGACCATTTTTCAATCTAAAATATTTCGGAGAAACCGCCCAATAATTTCCAGGTCATATTCGCAGCTGCCAGGTGACACGCAATAAAATTAAATTTAAATCAATCAATGATCGCCAATCATTACAAACTTCCCATTGTCATTTTTCTGTTCCATACTAATGTTGCGATGGTATCATCAAAGAAAGATTTGTACTCTGAACTCACCCGGGGTCAATCGTGTACATTTTTTAAAATAAGCATTGAAATGGTTGAGATTACCGAACGAAAGCGCATAAGCGATTTCTTCTACACTTAAATTAGTTTTTGTGAGTAATATTTTGGCTCTGGCTATGATCTGTTCCCGGATAAACAAGGAAGCGGCTTTACCTGTTACCCTTTTTACGACGCGGTTAAGGTGATCGGGAAGAACAGATAACCGCTCTGCATAAAAAGAAACAGATATTATGTTACCCTCATCCTGAACCGAGGAAGTGGTTTTTTCTAATAATGATCTAAACCGGTTTATTAGAAAATTATCATTGTTGCCGGTAGTCAGATCAATATTTTTATCCAAATGAATAAATTTTTCGTCCGTAAGTTTGGCAGTCGCTCTCAAACAGTATGATTTGAAGTGATGATTTAAAACTGTACAAATTTTGACATTTTTTACCTTTCGATCGGATAAATCAATGATAACGTTCTCGCTAATATATTACTGTTTTCTTTGTAAATCACGGTAAATTGCCTGAACATGGCAGATTATTAATGTTCTAATTACTTTTGAATGAGAATTGTAATAACGAACGACGCTGTGGAATTAGGCAAATCGGCAGGTAAGGCCGCAGCGAATAAAATAAGAGAAACCATAACAAGGAGAGATCAGGTAAATATCCTTTTGGCCACCGGAGCAAGTCAAGTATTAAATCATCTTACCAGGGAAAAGGATATTGATTGGAGCAAGGTTGTGATGTTTCACATGGATGAGTATATTGGAGTTGACGCTTCTTCCCCGGTGAGCTTTAGAAAATACCTGAAAGAAAGATTCCTGGAAAAGGTTTCCCCTTTAAAAGCCAGCTATTTAATTCAAGGAGATTCGGAACCGCAAAAAGAATGTGATCGTATAAGTAGTATCATTGAAAATCATCCTATAGATGTGGCATTGGTGGGAATCGGCGAGAATGGCCATCTTGCCTTTAACGATCCTCCTGCCGATTTTGAAACTGAGAAGCCTTATATCATTGTAGAACTGGACGAGCAATGCCGTAAACAACAATATGGAGAGGGGTGGTTTAAGTCTGTTAGTGATGTACCCAAATTCGCGATCAGTATTTCTATCAAACAAGTACTTAAAGCAAAGCATATCATTTGTTCAGTTCCTGACAGTAGAAAAGCAAAAGCTGTAAAAGATTGCCTTGAACAACCTGTCAGCAATTTATTCCCGGCAAGCATACTGCAAGTTCATCAAAACTGCGTCTGTTTTCTGGATAGATTTTCTGCTGATTTACTTTCTTCTGCTATTACTGTAAAGTAAAATTATTGTAAGTATCTTCAGTTGATCACCAAAAAATTTATCAATTGTCAGAAAGTAAAATTGGAAATTACAGGTGGTTGATATGTTTTATGCTATTTGCTGCCACTACAATTAATTATCTTGACAGGCAAATTCTGGGGATACTGAAGCCTCAATTGGAAGAAATTTTTAACTGGACTGAAACCGATTACAGCAAGATTGTGATGGCATTTGCAACTTGTTATGCACTGGGACAGTTGTTTTATGGAAAGCTAATCGACAGGATCGGAACAAAACTTGGCTACACGATTTCAGTCACTGTTTGGTCCATTGCCGCAATACTTCACGCTGCTGTTAGGAGCATTTTTGGTTTTGTGAGCGTCAGAGCTATGCTCGCTTTGGGGGAGTCTGGTAATTTTCCAGCAGGTGTTAAAACAGTTGCTGAATGGTTCCCGAAAAGGGAAAGGGCCCTTGCAATCGGGATACTCGACTCCGGTGCAAACATTGGCGCCTGCGTAGGCCCTATTCTGGTTCCATGGTTATTGGTTGTTTCCAATTGGCAAACCGCATTTATTATAACAGGGTCACTGGGTTTTGTGTGGTTGATTTTTGGGGTTTACATTTATCGGATACCATCAAAGCAATATCGCCTAAGCAAATCCGAACTAGATTATATCACCAGTGATAATGAAGAGATCACTGGCGATAAAACCGGCACTGTGAGTTGGAAGCGCTTATTAGGCTTGCGGCAAACATGGGCATTTATTGCTGGCAAGTTTTTTACCGATCCTATATGGTTTTTTTTCTTGTTTTGGCTTCCCTCTTATTTCAATTCTTATTTTCAACTTGATTTAAAAAAGCCGAGCCTTCCACTGGTGATTATTTACACTGGTACCATGATTGGAAGTCTTGGCGGAGGTTATTTTTCATCCTGGCTTATAAAAAAAGGATGGCCTGTTTATAAAGCACGAAAAACAGCTTTACTATTGGCTGCCTTTTGTGTGGTCCCCATTATGATTACCAGGTATACAACAGATATGTGGCTAGTGGTAGCATTAATAAGCCTTTCTGTTGCCGCAAACCAGGCCTGGAGCGCCAATATTTTTGCCATAGTTCCTGATATGTTTCCAAAGAGAGCAATTAGCTCCGTCGTAGGATTAGGTGGTATGGCCGGTGCGATCGGCAGCATGTTATTTCCCCTCCTCATTGGATATGTTCTTGATTACTTTAAAGCTACAGGAAATATAGTTGCGGGATACAATATTATATTCCTGATTTGCGGAAGTTCTTTTTTCCTGGCCTGGTTGATTATACATTTTCTGGCACCAAAAATGGAAAATGTCAGGCTCGACTAGCCTATAATAATTTTGATGCAAACCTGCCATTATCGTTATAAATTCGTTTAAATAATTTTAAGGGACTCCTGCGGTAAATAAATACCTGGTATGCAACTGTAGGAGTATAAGATTACTTTTAACATGCATCATTTTGTAACTATAAAGGATATTGCCAGGGTTTTGAATATTTCAGTTTCTACTGTATCCAGGGCATTGAGGGATACATATGATGTTAACCAGGATACCAAGAAAAGGGTTTTGGCAATGGCCTCGGAGTTGAATTACAAGCCAAATTTAAATGCTATAGGTTTGGTACAGGGAAACTCGCATAATATAGGAGTGATCTTACCATATATAACCAACTATTATTTTTCTACAGTTGTAACCGGAATCCAGGAAGTGGCATACAGCAAAGGATTCAATATTATTTTATATCTGACTAATGATTCATCCGAAAGGGAGTTGTCGATTATCCGGAATTTATCTATTTCCAGGCTGGATGGACTGCTTGTGTCTACTTCATTGGATTCTCAATCATGTGAACATTTTCAGGAAGTAATCAACAAAGGCATTCCCGTCGTTTTTTTTGACAGAGTAGCCGGTAATATAAAAACATCAAAGGTGATGCAGGACGATTATAACGGTGCCTTTGAGGCTGTAGAACATCTGATCGGCAACGGGTACACCAGGATTGCACACATAACAGGACCGAAAGGATTATTTCTGACAGAAAAAAGGCAAGAGGGATATCTTGCTGCCCTTAAAAAATTCGGTATGCCGTTCCGCAAAGAATGGCTCATTTATTCGGGATTTTCACAACAATGCGGTGCAACTGATACATACCAGTTGCTGCAGTGCGGGCAAGTGCCAGACGCAATTTTTGCAGTTAACGACAGGAAGACTATCGGGGCTATGATAGCACTGAAAGCAAGACATATCCGTATTGGGACGGAAATAGGGGTTGTAGGTTTTACGAATGATCCGGTTTCCACTATTATTTCTCCTTCATTAACCACAATTGCCGAACCGGCGTTTGACATCGGAAAAAAAAGTTGTGAGTTGCTTTTAAAGCATATTACAAAAAAACACATTGAACCAGAAGAAGTCATATTACCCGGTATACTGCTCGTCAGAGAATCGAGTATTCAGGATTAAAATCATTTCATGGCACCTGAAATGGAAAAAATTAAACTCTGAACCTCAATAATATTTAAGATCATCTTCATGTTTATTCAATGTTTCTGTCTATTTACGGTTCATTTCTGATAAAAGGTTCCTGTAAAATACCCGGGCAGTTTCCATTCGTTGAATAATACCCTGATCGGTAATTTTTTTTGTCTTCTCCTCATCTTCTGCTTTCTGTATTGCTTCCATTTGTTTCCCGATAATATCCGGGCCTTTATATGCGTCCCATGTGGGATGGCCATCAACAATAATATAAACCGGGGTGGTGTGGGCAACAGCACCATTATCACAATAGACAACGGCAGCAATCCATTGGCTCTTATTAAGAATATGAACAAGACTTATTTCAATTGAATCAGACTTTTGCTGGTTGATCTTCTCAACAACGAGGCCATCATTGTTATAAATGGCAATGCGGTTTATTATTCCAATACCCGGATTGCAAATAGCTTTTGCGTTCAATGCTGCCTTTGATCCCCTGGTTTTCATAATTTCAGTTCCTGGAAGTTTGTTATCAACTTCAAAAAATAATGCAGGTCCGTTTGATACAAACGTGTTGCCTGATTTCAAACCTTTGAACCATGCATCTGCGGAAAATTTGCTACCCGTATATACAAAAGTTCTTACTTCCCCCAACGTAGACCCCCATGGCACATCGCTGCCTGCTGCGGCTGTTATTCTAAAACCCAGATTCAGGTAATCGTAATAATCCATGGTATTGATTTTTGTAAACTGAAGCAATTCAACAAAATCAATTTCACCTGTTGTAATATACCAGGGAAACCCTCTTGGCAGGTCGCAGCCATTCCATGAGAAATGTGCAAAGCCCACAATTGCTCCAGGTTGGAGGTGCAATTTTTTAAATACTAAATCATAGTAGTTGTATACAGAAGTATCACGTGTAAGGTGATCTATGTTCAAACCTATAATATGCCCGAATTCGCTGCGGGGCTCTTCCTGTCCCGAAACCAGGCAAATATCTTTTCTGCACATTCTGAATTTCTGACCAAATCCTTCCTGTTTAAAATCTGTGCCGAGATGATGTCCCATTTCAAGAACATTCACCAGGTGAATGTCTTCTGATTTGGCGTACTCAAGTAAATATTCTTTGAACTGGGGCTTATTCGTTGGATGGTGTACATGCACATCGCCGGAAAACCAGCCCATATCGGGAAGATTAATCCATCGGTTTAACACGAAGGTTTTTACTTTTTCTTTGTCATTTTCCGACACATCAAATTCTTCGCGGACAGGTATGTACTCGTTGCCATGCTCTATACTGATTTGCCACTTACCGGATGGCAGGTCTATTGAAAAATCTCCCGACGTTTGATACATGACAGGTTCTTTCCAGTAGGGGACTGATGGCACAAGTTCATAAACATAGCTCCTGTCGTCATTATCGCCTACACCACTCATCTTTCTAACCGGTCCCACCCAGTTTTTATCTTTTTTGTAATCTATACCACTGTAAAAAACTCTTGTATGAGAAGGTGAGTCAGGTATTACCGCATAAGGCGGTATCCTTACCTTATTATCTTCAACCCCGGTAATACAAACCATTGCCGGAGTGATTTGATGACTGTCTCCCTCTATTACCCGAATGTTAACACGGACAGTTTTCTGTGCCTTTTTTTGCGCAAAGGTTACCCCAGGTAAAACAAAGGCTATTAGTGCCGCGGTTAATACTATTTTTTTTCTTATCATAATGCTGTTTATTGATTGAAAGTTCACAAACCTTATTGCTGCATGCTGACTACCCGCTTTATACTTGAACCTGATTGAAAGGTGCTTGAATTTTTGTCCCGGTCTGAATGTCTCTAAAAACTAAAACTCATCGGTTAACGCGAAAGTATTTTTTCTGTACATCCATTGTCCACTGGTAAAATCAGGGAAGTCAACTGTCTCATTGCCCAATTCGATACTCGTCTCACTCAACGGAGTTATGGCACTCCACGCGGCAGCATCATACACATCAAGAGGCGTGGCTACGCGACGTTTGATGGCTTCAATAAACCCATGAATCACAAAAAAATCAATTCCGCCGTGACCGGCTGCACTGTCTGTTTCTTTATTATGCCATCGTTTCCACAAAGGATGATCATATTTTTCAAGCCATGTTTTTTCATCGTCCCATTCATGATGTTTGGTTGATTTATCTTCAATATAAATTGAGTGATTTACCTGCATCCATAATCCCTTTGTACCCTGAACGCGGTAACCAAGTGAATAAGGACGCGGTAAATTCGTATCATGCTGCAATAAAATGGTTTCACCATTTGCACAATTGAGTTGCGTGGTTACAATGTCTCCCAGTTTAAATTTTACCCTGGCATTGGCATGATTTTCTCCGCCTTTTTTTACAACGTATTCGTGAAGGCCCCTTGTTTTAGTTGCAAAAGAGTTGAGCGATAAAAACCGGTTCCCCCTATTAATGTCAATCATGGTGGCAACAGGGCCGACGCCATGCGTTGGATACAGATCGCCGTTCCGGTGCACAGAATGATTGGTTCGCCATCTTGCCTCTGAAAAACCTTTCTCGCCAAACTCAACCCCACTGTCATAGGGCTCAACACCGTTATTGAATTTTACTCCGCGAAGATCGTGCTGGTAGCCGGCCTGCAAATGAATGATCTCCCCAAAAACATTTTGCCTCACCATGTTCAGAACAGCTAATACATCTCTGAAATAACAGGCATTTTCCAGCATCATCACATTCGCTTTTTGCTTTTCAGCTTCATGCACAACTTTCCAATGATCATCGAGTGTTATACCGAGCACGACCTCGGTACCTACATATTTTATACCCGCCTGCAAGCTATCCATTATCATCTGTGTATGCCATTCCCAGGGCGTAGCAATAATAACAGCATCGATATTTTTCAGTTCCAATAATTTTTTGTAGGCAAATGGATCGCCTTTGAAAATCTGCGGCATTGTTTTTCCGGATTTCCTGATAATATCAGTTGCCATACCTAGCATGCGTTCATCAATATCGCAGATAGCAATAACATCCACGTCATTTCTACGAAGAAGATTATCCAAATGAGCCTGACCCCGAAGGCCAACTCCTATTGACGCAATTTTTACTTTCTTATCATCATTAGCCATAAGTTTTATGGAAGGAATGATGCTGAAGCCGGCAGTAGCAAGCGTGGTATTTTTTACAAATGCTCTTCTTTTCATATTTCAAGAATTTTTGGAGTTTGGAAGGTTACGTTTTTAGTTAATCAAATTGAAGCGTACCAAATCTCTCATAGTCATGAAATTTTTGGCCCTGCACCACCTGCCATTGCCATGTCGCTTCGCCTTTATCATAATCAATACGGTAAAAATTAGCCCGCCAGTGGGTGCCTTTCCGGGGAGTCACATTCGTCATTGGCGTAAGCAGGGCATACGGGATAAAAAATTCTGCAGTCCAGGCAGTAACAGCCTCAGTTTTTTTGCTGATATGCGTTGAATGCTTAGTTCTGCGCCCCCCTTCATAGTGCCATGGCCGCCATCCGAAAAAATTTCCTTTGATGTTGGGCACTAAAATGGGTAATTCATAATTAAGCGGAGACAGTTCATACTCAAAATACATGGGTACTGCCTCATCCGTCCAGAAAAAAGCTTCTACTACATCTTCATTCCACAGGTCAAGAAAGTCTTCTTTTAATGTGGCTGTTATTTTATTGTCTTCGCAATGATAAAGACAATAAATGCCCGAATCGGAATAAAGCACCTTTATCTGTGTTTGGTAACCAATGGCCGTACCGCTGCGCTGTGGTAGTGCAACCCACTCTGTATTGTTCCAGTTAGCAGCGCTGCCATCTCCTGTGATAACAAAATCTGCAATATGTTTAACTTTTAATACAGCTTCACTATTTGTATTTTCAGGTGTTACCTGTGCCACAGCATATGCAGGAGATATCATCAATAAAGAGGATACTATTTTAAAAAAATTGGTCATATTTTAATACAATCTAAATGGTTAATTTTTTTCCCGCAGTACACTGTGCATAAACTCATCAACAAAAGTTCAATTCATATTCTTTTGTTTTATTTTATTGGACCGATATATTTAGTAGCAATTACCAGGTGATCGAATTTTATATAACTGGAAGGTGCATTAGGGTCATCATGATAGAATTCAAACCAAAGCCAATTGATCTTCAAGTTACTGTCTGTTCTCCAGCGGAAACCCTGAAAGGGCGGATCAGCAGGGTTATTGTACCACTTATCTTTCAGCCAGTGTCCATTCGGAAATCCCGGACCCCAATGCCCTACCTGCACACCATTTTGCCATACCGCCAGCTCTCCGTTATAGGCTGCTACCGGATTATTCAGCTTAATCATTACTTCCACACACATCCATTTATCCAAAACATTAACCGGCGCCGTATTTGATATAGGATTTCCATAGTCGGTTCGACCTTCAGTTATCATAGTATTTCCATAGCAGGTGGTACCGCCATCATAGCTTTGCATATCTCCCCAATAAAGATAGGTATCCATTCCTGGCAAGTTTCCCTGCCACACATTTTCGTACGTAATACTCAATCTGCTGCTGCCTGACCCACAGATGCCTGCCCTCGGAAAGGGATAGGCTATAGCAGGGTTATACCCTCCAAACCATAAGCCTTCGTGATGAAAGTAGCCTTTCGATATCGAGGGATATTTTACGTAATAACGGATATAAACCGTACTGTCAAAGCCAGAGCCAAAGTTTTTAAACAAGTGGCCTCCAACATTCACTCCTTTTATGCTGGTCATCTTAATAGAATTCGGTTCCAGGCTTCCCGGCGGGATATCGGTATCTAGTGACATGCCTGCAGCATTTTGTATATCATTATACCGGCTGAGGATGCTTTTCAACCCATCATCAAACTTTTCAACATACAATACATTGGGATCGTCTTGAATATTAACATCACCGGGATATTGAGAAGCAATGCCGGCAAACGGACCACCAGTTATAGTTGTGAATTGTGGACTTGAATAACCGCTGCTGCCCAATGTACAATTTGTTTTTAACCGACAGTCGGAAGTGGTGGATGATGATAAACCACTAAGACTAACAGATGGAGAAGTCGTAGCGGACGTAGCGTTCGTCCATGCAGAGGATGTGGATGTTTTATAATCTGCATCATAAGAAGTTGACCCGTATACTGCAGACCAGCTAAACGTTGCACCGGATGCATTACTTGCAGATGATGCCAAACCAGTCAGTGCGTTACAGATTTCAGGAATTTTTGGCTCTTCTGACCTTGAACAGCTAAACAGAATAACTGTTAATGGCCAAAGCACGGATATTTTTTTTTTCATGACACTTAGTTAAATGAATTGCTTTCATATTTTTCCATATAAGCTTTTAATTTCTCCAGCCATCCTTCCAGGTCAAGCAATTGTTCATCATAGATCAGGTAATCCATATCCGGTCTCCTGTTTGCAAAATGTCGCGTCCTGTCCTGCTGGAAAAAATATTTTTTCTCTGCAGTCCCCATACCCTTTGGCAACCTTGTTTTCTCCCAGGTATTCACGAGGTTATTTAATATGGCTGCCCTTCTGGATAAATTATTCTCCACAATTTTTTGTGCCTTTTGTAAACTGGCATATGCGCTATCGCGGTTTACAAAAGTTTTCTCATGTGCGTCCTTTACCGCATATTCCAGATCCGATAAATCAAGAAAGGTTTGACAGGTGTGACGGACTAACTGAGCACAAGATTCAAATACTTCAAAATCGTAAAGGTGTTTCGCTCCTGCTTTTTTATTTATTTCAATTATCTCAAGCGCTTTGTTCATTTTCTGCAGCTGCTGCTGAGAGCGATTGATCATTTCCTTGTGCTGCCTGTTCCAGTAAGGATCATATTCCAATGCATCTCCTCTTGGAAGATCGGGTAAAAAAGTTTTTCCTACATCTCCATAGTGCCAGACTTTACGCTCAAACGTATCGAAAAAATAATATGAACCTTCATTCAAAAGATCGAAGAGTTCATTCATGCTTACTGATTCCGTGCCATAATAATTTTTGAAAAATGATTCCCTGAATTCTTTTAAACCCGGGGCATGTCCGTTCCAGGAAAAGCCGGCAGCTGTTAAAAAACTAAGCATCCACGCCTGGTTATGTAAACCGGCATCATCCCACGAGGTTCTGATCATACCGTCGAATACGCCCGAACTGGCCGCTGCTGTTAAGAAATTATAAGAATGTTCAAGGCAGCCAGGTTCCTTTTTGTAATTCTCGTCTTCACTATATGAATAAGGTAAAAACAATGGCACAACCCCGGGATTGGGATCATAGAAAAAAACTCGATATCCCAGGGCTTTGGCCCTCTTTGCATTTTCAACTCCCACTTCACCCATATCTTCTGTGAGCACTAAACCCTTATTGGGTTCAACTTTTTTATCAGCACTCTCATCTATCCATCCCATGGGCCTTTCCCAAATCATGGGTTTTCTTCCCTGGGATAAAATATATTTCGCTGCCTTATCACTAAACAAATGATAAAGCCCTTTTTTGCCGATCTCCTTTGCTTTTGCTTTACAGTGATCGCAAAGACCCAGTTCATATGTTTCATCTGAACCAATGTGAATGTATTCAGAACCTTTTGTTGCGTCCATCGCATCTTTCCAAAGATCAAAGAGCAGATCGTAGGATCCTTGTTTTAACGGGCAGAATTCAAAATTGGATGCGGGTAATTCACGCACCTGCCCAAATTGAGGCCATTTCAAAATAAAACTTGCGTGACCAAGCCCCTGCACCAGCGGTACAATCTGAATATGATAATTACGGGCGTAATCTGTCAAGTCCCGTATTTCTTTTGGCGTAAATGCGCCAGGTGCACCTATTTCGGGATGACTTGGATAAGCGAATTTATCCTCCCACTCCCAAACAAGAATGTTGATCTTATATTTTGAAAGGTCTTTGATGAAACTTTTTACATATGATAGTTTATCCTGATGATGCTTCGTATCGTAATGAATGGCCCGTTCGGCTATATCGGGCCAGTCTGTAATTTTTAAACCCGATACTTTATAACCGGATCCTTCCTTTTGAATTAATTGCAGCAGAGTTTGAGTTCCGTAGAATAATCCTTCTTCAGCGGAAGCCGTTATAATTATTTCATTTTTGCTGATTGAAAGCTGGTAACCTTGTCTGCCAATCTTTGAAGAAGTTTTTTGCCGGTTAAGAATAATTGAATAGCTGCCCTTTTTATTCGTTATTGCAGCATCGATATTCCATTCATTTTTCAGATCCCTGGTCAACTCATTGGCTGTAAATTCATCAGCAGCTGAATGATTTTTGCTCAAAACAATACTCAGCGAATTGGAAAAAATAAAATTATCCCCGGTAATAGTCACTTGTTGCGGATAAGGGATGACGCTTACAGCTGAGTCTGATAGTTCATTTGCGAGACATTTTAAAGGAACGAGGAGATAAATAAAAATGGAGAGCAAAGAAGATCCGAAGACTAACCCTGCTGATTTTGTTTTCCATGATGACCGAGTGTTCTGAATTTTTTTGAGAAATCTGCTGCTTAAGCTCATTTTATTCTGATTAAAAAATTGGGGCTAAAAATTCGAAGGTAAGGTAAAATAAATAACGTTATAGCTATTTTATTTAAAATATAGAAACCTTATTTACATAACCTTTCATTACTTTTTAAAAAGAAAAAACATAAAAGAAATCTTATTGACAGAATAAACATAGGGCGGCGTTTTCACTTTAATATTTAATATCGGCGCATTTTTCTACAACCAGTAATGTGCACACTAATTCATTTTCTTGATTTCATTAGCGAATCCAGTTGGTCCACAAAAAAGTCAACGTTAAATTTATTAAAGCACAGAGGTGGTTTCATTTTTAAAACATTATTGTACGGGCCATCGGTGCCCGTGAGGATAAAATTGTTCTTCAATTCATCTTTTACATGAGCTGCAGTTGTTGTATCCGGTGCTCCGGATGGATCGGTAAATTCAATTCCCAGGAATAATCCTTCGCCCCGTACGTCGCCGATGCTTTTATGATTTTGCTGCAACTCTTTTAATTTGTTTTTGAAATATGAGCCCACCTGGTTAGCGTTCTCCTGCAATCTTTCTTCTTCTATTACATCTAATACTGAAGTGGCGCATGCACAGGATACAGGATTTCCACCAAAAGAACTGAAGAATTCCATTCCATTGTCAAAAGCATCAGTGATAACTTCAGTGGTTACTACTGCCGCTATAGGATGCCCGTTGCCCATAGGTTTACCGAGTATAACAATATCCGGTATTATATCATGCATCTCAAATCCCCAAAAATATTTTCCTAATCTTCCAAACCCTGTTTGTACTTCGTCAATAATAGTTACAATATTAAAAGATTCTAAAAAAGGTTGCAGCGCTTTGAGATAACCGGTTGCCAGAGGCACCTGTCCCCCACATCCTGAAATAGATTCAGCAATGAGAGCACAGGGGTTTTTATTTTTTTCAATTTCTTCCCGAACAGACTTAATGGCATCTTCTGCGTATTCCTTTCCTGAAATAAATTTACCGTTATACAAATTCGGTAATGGAAGTTTTAAAATACCGGCAGGATTGCCTTTTCCACCTTTGCCATCAAACTTATAAGAGCTGATATCAATTCCTGTTGAAGTATTGCCATGATACCCGTGTTCCAGGACAATTACACCCTTTCGCTGAACGTAAGTTCTTGCCATCCTGATGGCCAGGTCACTTGCCTCACTGCCGCTATTCACAAAAAATACCTTGCACAATTTTGCAGGAAAATATTGGAGAAGCCTGGAACCATATTCCGTAAATAAATCGTTCAGATAACGGGTATTTGTATTTAATATTCGTGATTGGTGAGCAATTGCCCCCGTCACCTTAGGATGGCAATGCCCGACATGCGCAATGTTGTTGTAAGCATCCAGGTAAGTGTTTCCTTGTTCATCGTACATGTATTGAAATGCGGCGGCAGTCATATAAACCGGCGAGCTATAGCTTAGCCTAAGAGATTTACCGGCCATGTTGGTACGTGCCGCGATCAGGTCATTTCTCTTGTCCTGCTTGTTCTCAGTTTTGAATCCTGCAGCTTCCAGGAAAAGACCTTTAATTTTCAACGGATTTACTGTTATCCATTTTTCCAATAATTCCCAGGCCGGTTTTTCACTTATTAATACGTATTCGGTATCCTGTCCCATCTGCTTTTTTTCGGCGGAGTTGCATAAAGAAATACACAACCGTGTTGTTATTAATTCCGGTAATAATTCTAACTCAAGGTTTGTAAGTGGATGAATGCTTTGATAACCTTTAATGAGCGGGAGTATATGCTCAAACGGGTTCTCCTTATCCAGCATCATATAGGTCATTGCAATGGCTGGTTCATTTACCAACGGAGTGTACGTGGAATCGCCAAAATCGAGGAACCCTTCTATGTTTCCATTTTTTACGAGGACATTATAATCGTTTAAATCGCCGTGTATAATGGAATGACGAAGTTGATGAAGTTGCGGTAAGACAATATGCTGGAAACGGTCAAAAAAATAGTATAGTAATTTTCTTTTTTCAGGTTCTCGTATCAATTCTATTTTGTGATAGCTGAAAGGGGCATGCTGCAGATCCCAAAATAACCGGCGGGATGCCAGTACAGGGCTTTCAATTTTCTCCAATGCTTTATCTAATTCCGCTATTTTTTCTCCGAGTGAAAACAAAAGTTGCGGGGTGCGGTGCACATTCGCTATAAAATCACCTTCAGTATACGAAAGCAATTTGGCCTCACCTTTTTCGTGTTGAAAAAAGAGTTGTCCATCAGATGTTTCAATTGTTTGAGGCACGCTGAAGGAAAGCGTTTTTCCGATCTTATTTAATATTCGGGTTTCTTCTTTGGCCTGGATCAACTCATTCTTATCGGGATATATTTTCAGAATATATTTTTTCCCTTCATTATCTGTGATCGCATATTTAATATTACTGTAGTTAATATCTCCATCAAGACTTTTGATGTCGGTAACCTGAATATTAAATATGCGCGAAATTTCTGTCATGCTAAAAAATAAAACTACTTCGCCAACTTCATAAATTCGGTTATCCCCTTATTAAATGCAGACAGTACTTCTTGCCTGGCCTGCTCTGAAGGAAAGCGACCTGACTGCTGAAGCCATGAAATACTGTTTTCAAGGTATTTGACAAAATATTCAGCGTCTTCTTTTGAAGAAATTGGCTGACTCTTCACCGTTATATAAATGGGGTTTGTATGTGCAAAAGCAGTTTCTGGTCTCATCGTTCCATAGTATTTGTTGAGCAAAACGGGACCGCCTCCAAAATCACGGCGTTGGGTAAAACTTACTCCGCTACGGGTATCTTCCTGGTTGTATTGATGTACTCTGGCAGCAATCCAAACAGATTTGCCGGGTTTGTATTCAATTTCAAGTTTTGCATGGTGTTGCCCTTTTTCAATAATCTTTTCAGCAATCACTTTACCATTGGAAATAATTTCGAGCCGGTCAACAGGGAACTGACTCCACATTTCCGTGACAATTTTCACTGATTTCTTCCTGCCAATACTGATTTCGTCTCCCGGAATTTTATTATCGGCATGACAAATAAGAAAGGGGGAATTAGTAATAAACGTATTGCCCCTGTTCAATGCATCAATCCATGATTGATAGCTGAAGGCTCCGTTTACAAGTGCATAAACCCGGTTGGCCCCAACCGTAACCATATTCGTCATTTTATCAGTTCCTGCAGTTGCAGGAATTTTTAATCCGCAATTAAGAAGCCGGTACCATAGATTTAATCCCGTGTTCATCCGTAAGTCAGGTACTACATCCGAAACAAATATTGGCTCGCAAAAAGGATCAATCGTACTCAACATTTCAACCGCATCAACTTTTCTTAAAACAACCGCAAGCGGTCCCTCCAATCCCGGCCATGCTGCAAAATGCGCCCAGGATACATGCCCTCCCTGCGCATGCACTTCATCGCAAGCTTTTATGTTGAGCGGATACTGGTATTCACGCATTGTCTTCACCGGTTCTACCAGTTTTTTCAGATTTAATAAATTCAAATGTCCCAGGCGGTCTTCACGGTATTCCTGGTTCACATAAATCAAATGAAGAGAATCAGAAACGGGATCCAGTGTTCCCCTGAACCTATCCTGGTCAGTGGTGGGATCGGAAGTTAATATATTGCAGACATTCAGATCCTCTGCTTTCATTTCCAATAAAGCAGTGACGGCGTCAATATAATGAACATGGCAGTCGCCACCGTACCATTTTTCCCCCCCAAACTCAAACCATTTTTTCAATTGAATTTTTACAGAATCCGCTTCAGACGAAATATGGACGGTACTATCAAACAAATGATAGGCACATCCTTTAATTACCTCGAACCTGAGGTCCTTTGGAGGAAGATTTATTTCAAATACACCATCTACGTAAGCAAATTTCCGGTTGTAATCAAGTATTACATCTCCTCCGCCTTCACCAAGTTTCAAATCAACCCGATGCGCAACAGGCGCATAATAAATTGAATCCTGTTCTGATACCCGTATCCTTGCGGCGGTGGGGCTGCCAAATTCATCCAGTATTTGCACTACAATTTTTTTCTGAACAGCGGGATTAACAGTAATCAAAGGCGCAGAAGGGCCGGCACTAAATTTTGCCTTGGCAAAAGGAGCACAGGAATATATGAGCATGAAAACTCCAGTCAACTTTTTCATGTTGATTATATTTTTTCGGTGGGTCATGCTTATACTATCGGGATTTCCTCAAACTATTCCTTACCACAATAATACCGGGAAAATTTCGAAATAAATTTATAAATCATTACATATTTAATACTAAAGTAAGGTAAAATAAAAATTATTTTAAAAAAAGAAAAGAAAAGGATAATTTCGATGCCTCACCATCACCAGCCTAATTTTTTGAAAGATTACTAATGTTATGCGTGAACTGAGCTTGTTCTTTCGAAGTTACCCTTTATTTATAGCTGTTCTTTCCTGCTTCTATATGTCTTGCCCTCTGGAAAAAGAAAAGGACTATAGGACGTGGCGATTCTATCGGGGGGAGGTGGAGGGCGACAGCGCACAAATAGCATTTGCATTGTCAGACGCCGTGTAACCAAAATTGTCTTACTAAAAATGAACGATAAATTAATTATATCAGCTGCTTTGGCCGTGCTTGT
>Ga0137431_1000227_pt1 | contig 24223 bp, 23 predicted proteins | sample EasRivERMZT800_2_FD_104646 | JGI IMG/M metagenome (GOLD analysis project Ga0137431, IMG submission 104646) | Soil microbial communities from meander-bound floodplain in the East River, Colorado, USA - East River MetaG ERMZT800_2 | ecosystem: Environmental > Terrestrial > Soil > Floodplain ... | reverse complement strand
CGATGTAGCGTCGGGGTTCATTCCCGGCGCCGATCAGAGCCGCGACCGTGAGGGAGCGGTCAAGGAACACCCTGCTCGCCCCGGCTCGCTCCGTTCGTCAGGCGAGGTAGCGGGCGCTGGCAATACGACGGGTCCGTACACGTCCATTCGCTTCGAATACCCCTGCAACGGCGAGCCGGTGCAGTACGTGGCCGGTGAGGATTGGTTGCTGGACCCGGATGTCAACGACGGCAACCCGATCCAGGTGCGCGTAAACTGGGCCCGAGAGTTCCGCTATGACGCTGCGAGGCTGCGATACATGAACCGGACGCTGAACGGCGGTCACTTCAAGAATAGCAACGTCGTCGACGAATCACGTTCTCGCCGACGGCGACGATATGTCACCTTGTCACCGATGCAGCGAATCACGCGACGGTGTACGACTACAACCACCCAACGAAACCAACGCTGGTGACGCGGACCATCGAATCGCCGGATGGATTCGAGCACCCGCTATCGACATCAAACCGGGCATCTCGTACGCTGCGCGAAGGCTGACAACGAGAAAATGCCGGTACGCGAGCACGGATTGACCTCGAATTCGGTGTTACAAACTATTTCTGAGCGCGTGACGCTGGCGATGGGGACAATCGCCGGCGAAGGCGATCCGCTTGTTCGCGTGTCGCAGGACGAGAAGTTCGGGGACTATCAATCGAACGTGGCCATGGGGTTGTCCAAGCGGCTGGGCAAGTCGCCGCGAGCGGTCGCGGAGGCGATCCTGAAGGCACTCGAAATCGATGACCTGTGCGAGCCGCCGGAGATCGCCGGGCCGGGTTTCATCAACTTCCGTCTCAAGCCGGAATTCCTCTCGCGATCTCTCGGATCAGTACCGTCGGCACATTCAGCGAAACGGGATCGGTTTGGCATTGAGCCGGCGAGCCGCCGCGAGACGGTGGTCGTCGACCTCTCCAGCCCGAACCTGGCCAAGGAGATGCACGTTGGGCATTTGCGAAGCACCGTAATCGGCGACTGCGTCGCGCGGGTGCTCGAATTCCAGGGTCACGAGGTCATCCGCGAGAACCACGTCGGCGACTGGGGCACTCAGTTCGGGATGCTGGTGGCGTATTTGAAGGCGGTCCGGCCCGATGTCGTCGATCACCCCGGCGAATTGGTCATAGCCGATCTCGAATCGTTCTACATCGCGGCCAAGCAGCGCTTCGACACCGATGAGGAGTTCAAGAAGGAAGCCCGGGAAACGGTGGTGGCCCTGCAGCGCGGCGACCCAACGACCCGCAAGATCTGGAAGGCATTCTGCGACGAGTCGTTGCGGCACTGCCACGCCAACTGCGACCGCTTCGGCGTAAAGCTCATCGATCGCGGCGAGAGTTATTACACCGACCTGATGGACGAAGTCGTGCGTCGCCTAGAGGTCATGATGGCCCAGCGCTCGGACAGGTTAGTGGCCATCAGCGAGGGGGCGTTGTGCATCTTCATGGAGGGGTTCAAAACCCGTGAGGGCGAACCGCTGCCCTTGATGGTCCGCAAGTCCGACGGCGGCTTTAACTACGCGACCTCCGACCTAGCCACGATCATCCACCGAGTCGAGACGCTCCGTGCCGATCGTATTGTCTATGTCGTGGGGCTGCCGCAGAAGCAGCATTTCGAGATGTTGTTCGCCGCCGCCCGAGCGGTGGGTTTTGTCGGACCCGACGTGCGAATGGAACACCTGGGGTTCGGCAGCGTGCTGTCCGCGACCGGCAAACCGTTCAAAACCCGCGAAGGCGGCACGGTCAAACTGAAAGACCTGTTGGATGAGGCCGTTACGCGCGCCCGATCGGTGATCGAGGGATCCTCTACGGCATTGGAGGCCTCGGATGACGACGAATCTGCCCCATCGGCGCGACCGCGGACGGGGAGATCGTTTTCGCCCGAACAAGCGGCGCGAATCGCTGAAACAGTCGGCATCGCGGCGGTGAAGTACTTCGATCTCTCCCACGCGCTCCAAAGCGACTACAAGTTCGACTTCGACACCATCCTGGCCATGGACGGAAACACGGCGCCGTACATGCTCTATGCGTATGCGCGAATTCGCTCGATCGGGCGAAAAGCCGGAATCGAGTGGGCGGACCTGGCCTCCGATCGACCCCTGGTGCTGGAGCACCCGTCCGAGGTCGCCCTGGCCAAGAAACTGGTGCAGTTCCCCGAGGTGATCGATGCCGTGGGCCGAGACCTGCGTCCCAACGTGCTGACGGATTACCTCTACGATCTAGCTCGGGCCTTCAGTCGGTTCTACGACAAGAGGCTCGGCGTCCGCGTGATCGATGCCTCGGAAACGATTCGCATCTCACGTCTGCGATTATGCGACCTGACGGCCCGCGCCCTCAAGCTTGGGTTGCACCTCCTGGGCATCAATACGCTGGACGAAATGTGATTTCGTCCCATCGCCTAGGAATTGAATTAGCGACCCTTCAAGTCGAAATTGAGAACCGAAATCCGCCCGCACACGGCCCGGTTTTGATCCACTCATTATGGGGCGGTCGCGCTCCAACGTTTGTCACTCAGACTCCCGTTTGAGTTGGTCGATTCACCTATCGGCTCGGTGAGCGCATTCCTCGGTTGCGGCGTCCGCGCCGGCTCTCTCAAGAATCGCCCAAAGGAGATGATCGTGTCCACTCGAACGGTTCGTTGCCTGGCATTCATCGGTCTTTTACTTCCCGCCTGGCCGGTCGGTTGCTCGCAGGCACCGACTCTTCCTGGCGGTGCCAATAACAACAACAACGGAGGCAACGGCACCATCGGCTCCGGAGTCGAGCCGGAGTTGACTGCCGACCAGGAAAAAGCGGTGAACACGGCGCTCTCATCCGCCTCCGGTCTGGCGCAGGCCGTGAACACCTCGCAAACCGGCGCGACGGCCGCAAGTGACGACGGATCGGCCCAGGCGGCCCCCGAACTGCAATTCGGAACGTGTCCCGTTGTGACCCTGGCGACCGAAGCGATGCCGTTGGTATTCACGATCACAGTGGATTTCGGAGCGGCCTGCGCACCCGCGGTGCCCGCCGGGGCGGTATGTTCAGGAAGCGCATCGGGGACGATCGACGCATCGGTACCGAGTCTCGATCTCACCTTTGATTCCATTTCCTGCGGTGGCGATACGCTCGACGGCTCGACCAGTCTGACTTACCTCGTCGCCGACGGGCTCGTGACGCTCGACGGGGCATGGGCTTTGGCCGTCACGCATCCGGGCGACGAGGGGCCGGGAACGACCACGCTCGAAGGCGGGGGTTTGTGCAGCTACGACGGCGCCCTGGCCACGGTCGAGATCGAGGAATTCGCCGCCACGATTTCCAACGGGACCGAGGAATGGGAACTGACGGCCAACGGACTCCGGGTCGAGCTGTCGAACGCCGATCTACTGGTGCCATATGGTGGCACAATCACTGTGACCGCCGCTGAAAGCGATACGATCGTTCTTGTCTTCAATGAGTTTTCGCCGGTGACCGGCGAAGTCACGGTCAGCATCAACGATGGACCGAGTTTCACGGTCAACGTGTTCGAGCTGCCTTGATCGACTCGAAGGTCGGTCCTGTATGTCAGCGGACGATGACTGTGGAGTGTTCCTCGACTAAGTAGCTGTAGACCGCCTCCACGTCCTGATTGTACATGCGGATGCATCCAAGGGAGACGCTCCGGCCGATGCTGTCGGGCTCGTTGGTCCCGTGAATACCGTATCGCTGTTGACCGACGGCCTCGCCGGAAATGCCGTGCAATCCGATCCAGTATTCGCCCAGCGGATTGTCCGGATCATCGGCGGCGATGATCGGGCCACCCCGTGGCGGATAGTACGTGGGGTTTACCAATTTCGTGCCCACCCGCCATTCCCCACGCGGCGTGCTGTCGTCCGACCCAAGACCCACACGGAACTGGCGGACGAACACGTTGCCGAGATAAAGACCCATTGTGTAACTCTCGCAATCCACGACGGCGCGGAACGGACCCTTAACGACTTTGATCACCTGTCCGACGCGGATCACGTTCTTATCTTGCATTCCGTTGACGCGTGCCAACAGGTCGGCCGAGACCTTGCGGGCGGTCGCGATCTTGCCCAACGTGTCGCCTACTTGAACAACATAGCGCTCCACGAACGGGTCATTCTCGAAGATACGGCCGGAGAAAACCGTCTCGCCACCCAGTCGGGTTAGTTCGGCTTGAAGGAGCGTCCGCTGGTCGGCGCTAACGTCACCGTTGAGGGCGTCACTGAAATAGCTACGGGCGGCAACGAGGTCGCCGCGCGCCACGGCTTGGCGCCCGGAATCGATCAGCGTCTCGACCTTGACGACCGTCGGCGAATCTGCGGGTCGTTCGAGCGGAGGATCAGGCGGCGTGCCCTTCTCGGAAACTTCAGGACGAGGCAGCGAGGCGGGTTCCACCTCCGGCCGGTCGGTCGTCAGGCTGGGCAGGGAGATCAGCGTAGCGTCAACGGAATCCGACGGCAGGGACTTGGGGTAGATCCACCAGGCCACCGAGCCGATCGCGGCCAGAGCAAGCACCCCAGACCACCAGCCGCTTTGTTTCCGTCTTCCTAGCCGCCGAGCCACGATCGCCTCCTTGCACCGACCAAGCCGAATTATTATCCGCAAACATTCATGATACGGGGATTAGCTAAGTCAGTGCAACAAGCAGCTGGCCAACGGTCTTCGACCCGGGATCGCCTTAGTTCTGGCCACTCCGTTTTGACGCACAGAACCGCCCGCCGAGGGAAAACCCCACCAAACACGTCGCCTTGTTCAAACTCGGGCCGCAGCAGACGGCCCGCGAGCGGCCCGCCAGGCGTCGACGGAATAGACGGCTAGGGCCAGCCAGATGAATGAAAAGCTGATCCATTGCGTCCTGGCAAAGAGCTCGCCGAACACGGTTACGGCCAACAGGCATTGAAGACTCGGGGATAAGTATTGTAAGAAGCCAACGGTCGAGAATCGCAGGCGCCGAGCCGCGTTCGTGAACCAGAGAAGCGGCACCGAGGTGATCACGCCGCTTATGACCAGGAGAATGGTCGTCGAGGGCGAATGGCCAATGAAAAAGGAGCGGTCTTGGCTCATCAGGTATGCGACATATGCGACAGCGAGCGGCGACAGCAGGGCGGTCTCCACCGTCAGACCGGCCAGCGCTTCCATCCGCACGGTCTTGCGCAGGAAACCGTAGAACGAGAAGGTGAACGCGAGGAGCAAGGCGAGGACCGGAACGCTTCCCATGGCCCAAGTGCGATAGGAGACGCCGACCGCGGCCAAGGTCACGCTTACGATCTGCCAGGGCCTGAGCCGCTCGCGAAGGAAGACCACGCCGAGCAATACATTCACCAGGGGATTGATGAAGTAACCGAGTCCGGCTTCGAGCGTCCGTTTTTCGGCGATGGCGTAGATGAAGAGGTACCAATTGCTCGCGATCAAAACGGTGGTACCCAGGAGCGTCACCAAAGTTCGCCGATCTTTCAGGGCGGTCAGGGCCGCCGCCCATCGACCGCGCACACGCATTAAGATAGCGAGCAGAAGGACCGACCAGACGATTCGATGCGCCAGTATTTCCGATGCTGGCACGTGGGTCAGTGCCTTGAAGTAGAGCGGCACCATCCCCCACCAGAGATAGGCTCCAAGGCCGTACATCACGCCGATTCGGGCGTTTCGGCGGTGCACCTCTGCCGTTTCGCTCTGGGCGTCAAGGCCGGTCGATAATTCAACGGGGAGTTCGTCAGCGGGTATGACCGCTTCCCTTTCGCCGCCGTCCCGCACGGAAATGGTTCGATCCACGGGATCGATTCTATCGCCAAGGCAACGAATTCGCCCGCTTTCTCCTTTGCTCTGAAATCGAGGCGCGCTAACGCCGATCCACATCGCCCGTCTAGACGGTTGCCACGTAAGACCGCAGGAGACCGCGTATATGGGCGTCGATCAACAAACGCTTGCATTGAACATGGCCATCATCCTTGGCGGGGTGATCCTTCTGGGAGTCGCCGTGATTCTCGTCATCGCTATTTGGACGGGCATCAATGTCGCGATTTGGATGATCCAGCGCCGGCGTGCGGAACGCGAATTTCGAATCAAGCATCGGCGAGCGGACGGCAAGCCCTTTCCGACATTCATTGAGGGTGTGTGCAGCCGATGCGCCCGTGGGCACCGGCGGGTTTATTTTACGGCGAGCGGTGAGGAACTCTGCGCTCCCTGTTATGAACGCTTCTGGCGAACGGAGGAAACCCACAACGAACCGGCGCACGCAGCCGTATAGCCTTCCACCCCTGCACCCGCGTCGGCGACCATCGGCCGACGACGGATCCGGGTCCGTCCCCCTCCACGGACCCGGATCGTGTTTTCACTCCATTCAACCAAGAATGGTCTAACATCGAGTGGTCGGTTATCATCAAGTGGCGAAGACCAAGGTTTCGCATGTACGGAGCGATCGATCGTGCGATGGTTCGAAAGGAGCGGGATTAAATCGCGGGGGACGCATTGGCTTTTCCGATATGCCTTCGCTTGGAGCGTTGCATCCGGAATCGCGTGCACGACGGTCGGGTGTCTTGAGATCCAAGCCATACTATCGGGTGAGTGGCTCAACCCCGACGGCGACTCCGGCGGGGACGGCGGCAACGGGAATGGTGACGGCAACGGAGGTGGGAGTAACGGGGGAGGCCCGGGTATCTTGCCGCGGGTATCGCTGACCGTTTCCAACCCGGTCCCGCAACTCAACGAGACGGTCCTGTTTCGATGCACGCTCCTATCCGGCAACGACACCGATCTCAGTTTTACCTTTCAGCCTTCTTTCGGACGCCTCATTGTGAACGAGACCGACGGCACCGCGACGTTCGTTGTGGACGAGTCCGATATCGGATCGAGTCAGTCCTTCACCTGCACCGCCACCAATCGGGTGGGTGAGGGGCCGCCGTCGAACAGCATCGTCGTGGTCGCGTCGGCGGGTCCGGAAATCCCCTGAAACCAACCGAAATCCCGCTGGTTGTTCCGTCCGAGAGCCGCGAACTGCATCGGCGGCTTGCGGCCACGATTTGTCATGGACTTTGGATCGCGCTCCCCCGTACAATGAATCGTATGCGGTTTGGAGGTCGAGTCTTCGTCAACCGCTCGGGGAGGGGCGAATGGAAGTCGTCTATTCGATTACGGCAAGCGTTTATCCATTCATCAGGCGCAAACTGCGGATCGCCTTCCTGGCCATGATGATCTACGCCGCGCTTTGCTGACTTGCTCGCATCCGTGTCCCCACGTAAGCTCCGCCGGGATGGCGGGCGCGTCGGACTCATCTTGCCTCCTTGTTCTTGAGGACGGAATGGTATTCACCGGACGCGCGTTCGGGTCGCGGGGAACGCGCGCCGGCGAAGTCGTCTTCAACACCTCCATGATGGGCTATCAGGAGATCCTGACCGATCCGTCCTATTGCGGTCAGATCGTGGCCATGACCTATCCACAAATGGGCAATTACGGGGTGAATCGCGAGGACGTCGAGGCCGCCCGACCCTGGGTCAGCGGTTTGATTGTCAAGGAACTAGCGCCGCGGGTCAGCAATTATCGAGCGACGCTGGGCTTGGATGAATACCTGTCCGCCAACGGCGTCATCGGCTTGTGCGGGATCGACACGCGGGCGCTAACCAAGAAGCTGCGCGTGGAAGGGGCGATGCGCGGGGTGCTGACGACGGAAGTCGCGGACCCGGTCGAATGCGTGCAATTGGCCAGAAAGGCGCCGAGAATGGAAGGGGCAGACCTGGTTACGCAGGTCGCCCCGCGCGAACCGGTCGAATGGCACGAGGGATTGGACGAGCGCTTCGTCGCGATACGCGGCAATCAGCAGAACAAACGCCGCGTGGTAGCCATTGACTGCGGAATGAAACGCAATATCCTGCGCCACCTGATCGACATCGGTTGCGAAGTCTTTGTCGTGCCGCCGACCTCCAGCGCCGGACAAATCCTGGATCTGCGACCCGACGGTCTGTTCGTAAGCAACGGCCCGGGAGATCCGGCGGCGGTGGGATACACGGTCGAAACGCTCAAGGGACTCTTGGGGCGCTTGCCGATCTTTGGCATTTGCCTCGGGCATCAATTGCTGGGAATCGCGATGGGAGCGCGGTCATTCAAGCTCAAATTCGGCCATCGCGGAGCGAACCAGCCCGTGCGCAACGAATGGACCCGGCGAGTTGAGATTACGTCGCAAAACCACGGCTTTGCCATCGAAACGAAATCGCTTGAGGTCGCGGGCGGCGTCACTACGCACGTCAATCTGAACGACGGGACCTTGGAAGGCTTCGTTCATCGGGATTGGCCGATCCTGGCCGTGCAATATCACCCGGAAGCGAGTCCCGGACCCCACGACGCGAGCTATCTGTTCGATTGCTTCACCGAGATGATGTCCACCGGGCGGCCCCCCAGTGGCGAAGAAATGTCCGCCGCCCAGGCCGCGTTGCAAAGACGAACCGTACGGGCATGAAAAAGGCCGATTGGATCCAATCGGCCGGTCTTGCTTCTTTCCGGGGCGGGACGAAACCCGCCGGACGCTTCCACTCGCTGCGGCCCTATTCCATCAGGGCCTTCACGTCGTCCGGCGTGATCTTCGACGCCTTCTTGTCGAGCTTGGCGCTGAGCCAGCTCATCACCGTCTGCGTATAAGGCAGTTTGCCCGCACGCAGTTTCTGGACCATCCGCGAATCGCGGCGGGCCCGCTCCGGGTCCTTACGATTTCGATTCCGCAGGGCCGTGGCCGGCTGGTCGATCCGCCGCCGGGCCCGACGCTGTTTAACGCTCATTTTCATGATGGAGGCTCCACACTCGTTCCGCCGAAAGCGGCATTCTCCGCCGGTCGCCGACCGACGTCAAGAGGGCCTAACGGCCACGGTCAGAGGGATCGTACCGTCTTTGCGGGGAAGGGGGTCAGGGGGGGCGATGTGGACGCGGGTATGCGTCAGCGTGGCCTGGCCACGCTCAACGAGGTCGGCGAAGGCGAGGGTTTCTTCGTAGAGGGCGTCGAGCATTTCGGATTCGGTGACGGTGCGCTTCTGTTCGCCTTGGACGTAGATGATGCCGCGGCCCTTGCCGGCGAAGACGGCCACGTCGGCGCCCTCGGCCTCACCGGGTCCGTTCACCACGCAGCCCATGACCGCCACCTTCACCGGCGTCTTGATGGTGAGCAATTTGCGGCGGACTTCGGCGGTGAGCTTGATGAGGTCAATCTCGATGCGGCCACAGGTCGGGCAGGCGATCAGCTCCGGCTCGGTGCGGTTGCGCAGCCCGAGGGAGCAGAGGAGTTCCTTGGCGTCTTCGGCCTCGTAGATCGGATCAGCTGCGTAGGAGATCCGGATGGTATCGCCGATGCCACTCGCCAAAAGTGAGCCCAATGCGGCGATCGAGCGGATGCGGCCAGTTTCGGGCGGGCCGGCGTGGGTGACGCCGAGGTGCAAGGGGCAATCGAAGCGCTCGCTGATGGCGCGGTAGGCGTCGATGACCATCGTGGCGTCGATGCTCTTGGCGCTGATGACCACGTCGTGGAAGCGGTTCTCATCGAACATGCGCATGTAGTCTTCGAGCACGTCGACCATGATGCGGACCATTTCGGCACGGTAGTCGTTTGCGAGTTGATCTTTCTGAGTCGCGCGGACGGACTTGTCGCGGCGCTCGACGACGCTGCCCTCGTTGACGCCGACGCGGATGGGGATGCCACGGTCGCGGCAGGCGGCGATGACGCGATCGACCTCCTTGCGGTCCTTGATGTTGCCGGGGTTGAGGCGGATCTTGTGGACTCCGGCCTCGACGGCCTCCAAGGCCCGTTCGAAATGAAAGTGCACGTCGGCCACGATGGGGACCGGAGATTGGGCCAGAATCGACGGCAGGGCGTCCGTATCACGTTTTTCCGGGACGGCGACGCGCACGATATCACACCCGCCTTCGGCGAGTTGTCGGATTTGGGCTACGGTGGCGTCTACGTCATAAGTGTAAGTGCTGGTCATGGACTGTATGCTGACGGGGGCGTCGCCGCCGATGGGGACACCACCGACCATGACCTGACGGGTTTTTCTGCGTCCAAGCATTGCTCTTGCGGCTCGATAACCTTGAGAAACAACGAGATTGTACGGATGTGCTGACAAGGGCGTCAAACGATCACCGGACCGACTCGCTTGACGAATTCGCTGTTGCGTGGTCTCCTTTGGGCCTTTGGCGGCTAACCTTCCCGAATAGACGTTGTCTTTTTGCTATGCGGCCGATCCCGTGATGATCGGCGAACAGGAGATTATCTACGATGAAGGTACGGAATGGGACGTGTTTTGGGCTTGTGGCCACGATTTGTTGGGGCGTTGGCGGAGCGGTTGCGCAAAACCCGGCCAGCGACGCTCAAAACAAGCTGCTGGCCAAGCGGGCAGCCGAGGCGGATTGCTATCGCAAACTGGCCGAAGCGGTGTACGGCGTTCAGATCACGTCCGATACGTACGTGAAAGACTTCGTAACGGAAAGCGACGAGATCAAGACGGGGGTGGAGGCGTTCGTGAAGGGCGTGCGGCTGGGCGAGGCGCGGTATTACGAAGACGGGGCATGCGAAGTGGACGCCGAGGTTTCGGTGGCCAAGCTCATCACGCGGATCAAGGAACTCCATGCCACGCATTATAAGGGCAGGACGATCACGACGACGGACATCGAGAACATTCAGAAGTTCGTCCAAACCGACGTGATCAAGGCGACAGGCTCGGGAGCGCCGCGCCCTGACCTGCCGCCCGATCTGCCGGCGGGCGTTGAAGAAGTCATTACGCCGCTACCCGCGGACTACAAGGCGCCCTCGGTGATCCAGGTCCCGGGGATTTGGAAGAACACGCCGCCCCAGGGTCGCTTGATGGCCGAACGGGCCGCACGGGTCGATGCTCAACGGAAGCTGCTCGAACAAATCAAGGGGCTGCGGCTCACTTCGGATACGCTGGTGCGCGATTTCATCACGGAGTCGGATCAGATCCGCACGCAGGCGAACGGCATCGTGGTCGGCGCGTATGAGACCGGCAAATACCTTCACAGCGACGAATTGATCGTTGACGTGACAATGGCCGTGACGGTTGAAAAGGTGATCGAGCGGATCAAGGAGCTGCACGAGCAGCACTACAAGGGCAAGACCGTAACGACGACGGACATCGTAAACATCCAGAAGATCATAAAGAGCGACATCATCGAGGCCACCGGCTCCGGCGTGCCGCCGCCGAAGTTCCTGGAGCAGGTGACGGCAACGGGTGGTTATGAATCGCCGACATGGCTCGGGGAAATGGTGGAGGCGGTGGGTCAGAGCGCGAAGGATACGAGCCTGCCGCCGGCGCAGGGCCGCTTGAACGCCGAACGGGGGGCCCGCGTCGATGCCCAGCGGAAACTGCTGGAGCAGATCGGGGGAATGCAGATCCGTTCCACCACGACCGTGAAGGACTTTGTCACCGAACATGACGAGATCAAGACTCAGGTGCAGGGAGTCGTGGCCGGGGCGATCGAGGATGACCCGAAGTGGGAGGGCGATATCGTGAGCATCAAGATGACCGTGCCGGCGGCGGAGGTGTGGTCGGTGGTGCATTCTCATATGGAGATCGTTGAACGAAGGAAGTAATGCGAAGAAGCGACATAGCCACGGAGCCACGAAGCCACGAAGGGAAGAAGAGAGTTTGGGAAAAGGGAGTGCGATGAGAATCAAAAGTGTAATGAATTGTCTCTGCCGCGCGATGGCCGGTCTGGCGGTGATGTTCGTGATCGCGGGGTGCGCGACTTCGTCGGGTTCATCGGTGAGTACTTACGAATATGACGGGGGGGCGCGGCCGACGGCGGAGGGGAGGCCGGTCGAGACGGAGCGTGAGCAGGACATTTCGGAATATGAAATGGTCTCGCCGGGGCAAATGGTGGTTGAGCCACGATAACGTGCAATAACCGACTGGAAAGTCCGTCCCACACAAGAGACGGACTGGGAAGTCGAGCGGCACCAAAGAGCAATGAGTGGTAGCGTTGTCAGCGGCCGGGCGCCGGAGCCCGTGGGGGCGTATCCGCACGCCAAGCGGGTGGGCGATTTCCTTTTCCTTTCCGGAATCGGTCCCCGGAAACGCGGCTCCAAGGACATTCCCGGGGTTACGCTCGACGCGTCCGGCCGAGTTGTTTCCCACGATATTACGGCCCAATGCCGCTCCGTGTTTGAAAACGTGCGGACAGTGTTGGAAGACGCGGGCGCGTCGTGGAATGACATCGTTGACGTGACGGTGTTCCTGACGCACATGAAAGACGATTTCGCCGTCTTCAACAAGCTCTACGCGGAAAGCTTTGCGGGGCCAGGCAGGCCCAACCCGACGCGAACGACAGTCGAAGTGACCGCTATGCCCACGCCGATTGCGATTGAACTGAAGGTAATTGCTCACATCGCTGCGCCGGGCGGACGATGACCGCGTCCGGCGGAGTCCCAAAGCCGATTTCCAAGTTGAGGCGGCGGGTGACACGTCCTACAGCCGGTGTCTGATCGCCCACAGGTCGGGGAAGATTGGTTTGAAGAGCGATTGCTTGAGGAACTCCACCCCCGGTGAGCCGCCGGTGCCGCGTTTCGCGCCGATGGTGCGCTCCACGAGCTTGATGTGACGGTAGCGCCACTCCTGTAGCCCCTCGTCGAAGTCGGTCATCAGTTCGAACAGGATGGCCAAGCTGGGCTTGGTGGTGTACAGCTCGAATAGTATCTCTTGCACGCGTTCATCCGGCTGGGTGCCCACTTCGGGAAGGCGATGTCGCGCCGAGTCCGGGACGGCCGCACCCTGGAGAGACAGGAAATCGTAGAAATGATCCATCAGGCTCCGCTCGTTGAGCCTTTTCTTGAGGTGTTCGACCGTGGCGGTGCCCGGTTGATATTTGAGCGTTTCGGGCCGCTTATATCCGAGAACAAATTCCAACTCGCGGAATTGGGCGGATTGGAAACCGGAGGCATCTTCCAATCGGTTGCGGAAGCTCGTAAAGGACATGGGGGTCATGGTTTCGAGGATGTCGAGCTGGCCGACGAGCGTTTTCATCACCGTGCGGACCCGCTTGAGCGTGTGGATGGCCCCAAAGAGGTTGTTGCTGGAGAAGTCCGTCTTGATCTTCTCGATCTCGTGCAGCAGCAGCTTGAACCACAGTTCGTAGACCTGGTGGATGACGATAAAGAGCGTTTCGTCGTGTTCGGGCGGCTCGGATTTCGGTTGCTGAAGGGCCAGCAACCGGTCGATTTGCAGGTATTCGGCATAGGTGAGGGACATTGCGAAACCTCCGAAAGCGGGCAAGCCCGCGAGCTTTCATCGCATATACGAGAATATCAGGCCAACTGCCAAGATAAACAGGATTACCACGGCCGTTGCTACGTGATCTTGTGCTCCCGCCCTGCGACGAGCCAACGCATAGGGAATCCGCGTGAACGTCACCATCATATACAGCGGCAGATACCATCGGGGAAAGAGCTTGGCCAAGGTATGTTCGATGCGCTTTTTCCACAGGAACACTTTCGAGCCGGTGCGGTCGCGCATTTCGCGAAAGTTCTCGATGGCCAGGTCTGCCAGCGTATCGGTATTTTCTTTTCGCAGGGCGTATAGTTCCGCGAAAACGCGGTGCCAATCGGGCTGGTTTCCGTGGCGATCCAGCAATTCGGCCAGTGTTTGGACATCTTCAAAGGCAGCATTCATGCCCTGCCCATAGAATGGAACGACCGCGTGGGCGGCGTCGCCGATGAGCAGCACGCTGCCGTCGACGTACCAGGGTCCGCAACGGACGGTAACGAGCGATCCGACCGGGTTGGCAAAGAAATCCTCCGCGAGCGTGGGCATGTGCGGAATGGCGTCGGCAAAGTGTTCGCGGAACACGCGCATCAGGTCCGCCTCCGCGCGAACAGCGTTGAAGCTAACCGGACCATCGAATGGCCAGAAGAGCGTACACGTGAAAGAGCCGTCGGCGTTAGGGAGGGCGATCATCATGAACGCCCGTCGTGGCCAGATGTGCAGGGCGTTTTTCTGTAATCGATGGGCGCCGTCCGGTCCGGGAGGAATCACGAGCTCTTTGTAGCCGTGTTCGAGATAGTGCTGCGAATAGTCGAATCGGTCTTGTTTTTGCATGGAGGCGCGGACGGCGGAGAAGGCGCCGTCGGCGCTGATGACGATATCGCCATGAACCTCGCGGGCGTCGTTGGTGTTCGTGTTGAGCAGGCCCACTTCGCCGCTGCGAAGATCAACTCCTGTGCATCGCTCATTGAAATGAAGACGAACCGTGGGTTGTTCCGACGCGGCCTGGAGCAAGATTGTATTGAGACCGCCTCGCGACACCGAGTGGATCGACTGTCCGGCGTCTTTTCCATACGGTTGGAAATCCAAATGACCGGCGGTGGAATGGATCATCCGGCCGGGCATGGCCACCGCGGAGGCGAGCACACGGTCGGCGAGGCCGACGCGCCGGAGCGCCTCGATTCCCCGGTGCGAGAGAGCTAGGTTGATCGAACGGCCGCCCGAGAAACCGGCGCGCAGCGGATTGTCTCGCATTTCGTAGACATCGACTTCATATTTCGATTGGCCGAGGTAGTTGGCCAAGAGAGCGCCAGCCAGCCCACCGCCGACGATGATGAAATGAGGATGCGTGGCGTCGGACATCGATGATCAACCCTGTCGATGTTGCTTGGCGAGTATCTGGGCGAAGCGCCACACTTCGTGAAACGTGTTGTACAGGGGAACCGGTGCCACGCGGATGACATTCGGCTCGCGAAAATCGCACACCACGCCCTCCGCGTGCAGGGCGTCGAAGCGCTCCCGTGCCCGGTCCTTCACCACTATGGATGCCTGACAACCGTGGCGCCGCGGCTCGCGCGGAGTGATAATCTCGAACCCCTCCGCCGAAAGTCCGTCGATGAGGTACATGAGATAACCCGTCAACTGCTCGGATTTCGCCCGCAGCGCCGCCATCCCGGCCTCGTCGAACAGATCGAGCGACGCTCGCACGGGGGCCAGCGAGAGGATGGGTGGGTTGCTCACTTGCCAGCCGTCCGCGCCCAGGCGGGGAATGAACTCCGGCTGGAGGTGCATCCGAAATCGGGTGTCCGGATCATTTCCCCACCAGCCCGCGAGACGCGGCAACTCCGATTGTTTCCCGTGTTTCTCGTGAACAAAGCAACCGGCCACCGCCCCTGGGCCGCTGTTGAGGTATTTGTAATTGCACCACACCGCGAAATCGACGCCCCAGCCGTGAAGCGATAGTGGGATGTTGCCGGCGGCGTGGGCCAGGTCAAGGCCGAAGACGACGCCGTTGCGTTGCGCGACCGTGGCCAGGCACGGCAAGTCAAACGCCTGCCCTGTGAAATAGTTCACGCCGTCGAGTAGGACGAGCGCCAGATCATCGGCATCTCTGGTGATTACTGATTCAATGTCATCGTCGCGCAGCAGTTGTTCCCCTTCACGCGACTTGGCCACGATCAAGCTCTCGTTCGGATCGACGCCGCGGCTGCGCAAGTGGGTTTTGACGGCATAGGTGTCGGACGGGAAGGCGGGGTAGACCATGAGCACTTTGTTCTTCGCGCCGATCGGCCGGTAAAACGTGGTCATCATCAGGTGCAAGTTCACGGTGAGACTGTTCATCATGACAACCTCGCCAGACTGGGCACCGACGAGCCGAGCCCCGCTTTCGCGGAAGATCTCGTGATACGAATACCACGGCGTCTCGCCTCGAAAGTGCCCATCGACGCCGAGCGCGGCCCAGTCATCCAACTCCTGCAGAACCCGCTCGCGGACGCCCTTAGGCTGCAAGCCTAGTGAATTCCCGGCGAAATAGATCACCGGCCGCCCATCGGAACGGAGTGGGATGTGAAAGCGATCTCGAAAACGGGAAAGCGGATCGTCGCGATCGCAACGGATCGCGAACGATTCATCCGGTTGGTAATCCGCGTTGTGGGGCATTGACTCGCTTTAGAATGGTAAAGGAGTAATCTGGACGCTCAGCCTCCGAGGAAACCAAGATCAACCCCTAAGGTTCCTCGTCGGCCTCGTCGTCTTCAACGCGGGTGGTGGGAACAAACGAAGCGTCCACCTCCTCCAACGATCCGTCCGACCGTTCCTGTAGCTGCTGAACCCGAAGCTCCGCCCGCGACAGAATCTCTCGGCATTGCTTGATGAGGGACATTCCCTCTTCGTACTTGCGGATCGACTCTTCGAGACCAACTTCGCCGCGCTCGATCTGCTCGGCCAGCGTCTCAAGCTGTTTCAGAGCCTCCTCGAATGACGGTTTTCGCTTGGACATTGTTAGCCGAAGAGTTCCAATTGAGTGCGGTTGACGACCTCCGATTCGAACTCGCCGTCGGCGAGCTGGGTGACGACGCGATCGCAGTCGCGGAGGTCGCCGACCGACCTGAGCACTCTACGCCCCTTCTTCCTTCGTGTCACGGAAAAGCCGCGGGCCAGAACGCTCTCGTAGCCCACCGCCCGCAGCCGTTGCTGTTGGGCCTCTATTCGTTCGCCGCAAAGGGTCAGTCGATGCCGCATCGCTCGATCCAACGTCCGGCTCACCGCGTCCGTCCGGGACATCTCCAGCCTCAGCCGCGGGGCCGGCGAAGCTCGTTCAATTGAGGCGCTGTGCGCGTGCATGGATTGAACTGTAGCGCCCAGTAACCGGCCCATCGCCCGATCGAGTCGTTGCACGCCCAGTCCCAATTGTCGTGCCAATCGCAGTAGATAATGGTGGGGCGCGATCCGTCGGACCGTGTCCTCGATCACATCGAGTTGGCGGCGGCGGCCACGGATTTGTCCCTGCAACACGCCGGCCACGCGCGAGCACAACAGGTCGAGCACTTGACCGCGCCGATGAATGAGCTGCTTCGGATCACTGAACGCCCGCCGCTGCGTCAGGGCGCAAACCCGCGCCGCGGCCAGGGTGATCCCGGCCCGCATGACCCGACCGTACCGCGCATCGATCGCGTCTAATCCCTCCAACAACTCAGCGAGGACCGGTACGACGAGTTCCGCCGCCGCCGTCGGCGTGGCCGCTCGAACGTCGGCCACAAGATCGGCGATGGTCACATCCGATTCATGCCCCACCCCGCTGACGACGGGAATGAGGCTGGCGTGAATGGCGCGGGCGACGATTTCCTCGTTGAAGGCCCAAAGGTCCTCGAGCGATCCTCCTCCGCGTCCGACGATCAGCACGTCGAACCCACCCAGCCGCGCGGCGTGAGCGTTGATCCGGGCGATGGCGCCCGCGATTTCCGTCGCTGCCCCCGCCCCCTGGACGCGAACCGGATACACCGACACGCAAACACATGCATACCGCCGCTGGATGGTTCGCAACATATCGGCGATGGCCGCCCCGGTCGGGCTGGTGACGAGTGCGACGCGCCTTGGAAAACGGGGAAGCGGCCGCTTCCGGGCCGCCTCGAACAGACCTTCCTTTTCCAGTTTCTCGCGAAGTTGTCGGAACGCGAGTTCCAGCGCTCCGATCCCGCGAGGCTCCAACCTACGGACGTACAATTGATACCGCCCGGCCCGTTCGAAGACTTCGACGGCGCCCGTGGCGATCACCTCCAGCCCGTCGGCGGGCATGAACTTCATGCGGGCCGCTTCGCTGCGCCACATCACGCACGACAACTCGCTCACCGCATCCTTGAGCGTGAAATATAGGTGCCCGCTCGAATGGCGTTTGAAGTTGCTGATCTGACCAACGACGTGAACCGTGGCCGGCAGGGCCGTTTCGATGGCCTGTTTGACCAGCGCCGAAAGTTGCGAGACGGTCATCGGGCCCGACCCAACCGCCGGCGCCCACGGCCCCTCCGGCGGTTGGATCAAATACGGGTTGAACGGCTCGCGGGACATCAGCCGGTCAGCGACGGGATCTTCCCCGCTTTTTCGAGCAGTTCAACGAGCATCACTGCCGCATGTTGCGGTGAGGTGTTCGTTGCGTCGATGAGAAGCTCCGGCTTGAGCGGGGCTTCGTACGGATCGTCAACGCCCGTAAAGCCCTTGAGTTCGCCGGCGCGGGCTTTCTTATACAACCCCTTGGGATCGCGCTGCTCACAGGTTTCGATGGGGGTGTTGCAATGGATCTCGAAGAAATTGCCTTCGCCGAGTGTCTTGCGGGCGACGTCGCGATCGGCGCGATACGGGCTGATGAACGCTGTCATCGTAATCAAGCCCGCGTCGACAAAGAGCTTGCCCACCTCGCCGATGCGGCGGATGTTCTCTGCCCGGTCCTCAGCGGAGAAGCCAAGGTTCTTATTCAACCCATGCCGGATGTTGTCGCCATCAAGCACGTAACAAAGATGGCCGCGCTGCATGAGCGCGTGTTCAAGCGTGTAGGCGATGGTGCTCTTACCCGACCCGCTCAGGCCGGTGAACCACAGCAAGACGCCCTTTTGTTTGAGAAACGCCTCCCGCTCCTCCCGCTTCACATGCCCCTCGTGCCACGTGATGTTGGTGGCTTTGATCTTGGTCACGAAAACTCTCCTCGCACGGTCCTTATGGTTGTCAAAACTCCGAACCGCAGTATAGAAACGAGATGGTTGCCGCTCAAGCCTTTGAGAAGTGGGAGCAAGAGGGTGGGGACGTGATGGTTCAGGCGAAATAGAAATGTCGTTCGAGCATATGGGTTCCTTCGGTGCGTTGTACCGCCCCTTCCGGGGCTTGGATCATCGTACGCGACGGTTCCAGGGGTTCCGCTGCGCTCCACCCCTGGCTACCTTCGTTGGCCCCTGCCGGGGCCCAAGACCCGCCGCTGAGCGGCGATGGCTCCGTGCCACCGTCGCACTATTCCTATCCAGCTTGGCGCTTTCAACGCAGGCTCAGACCCTTCCCAATGGGGTCGCGGCCGGCGATGTCGATCAGACCTCGGCCATTCTTTGGACTCGAAGCGACACCGTCGGCACGGTCACTTTGACGATCGCCCGCGACCGCGATTTCGATGACGTTCTGGAGGGGCACGTGATTAACGTGCTCGATCCTCTCATCCCCGTCAAAATCGAAACCACCAACCTCGTACCCAACACCGAATACCACTACCGCGCTACCGCCTTGGAGGGCGCCTCCCGCATCGGCCGTTTTCGCACGCCCGCCGCCGATGGACATCGCGGCCTGCGCTTCGGCGTCTCTGGCGATTGGCGGGGCGAGCTTCGACCCTACCCGGCCATCGCCAATATCCCCGACCGCGACCTCGATCTGTTCATCGCTCTGGGCGACACGATCTACGCGGATTTCAGTTCGCCTGCGGTCATGGGAGATCAGGCCCGAACGCTCGACCAATTCCGTAGGAAACACGACGAGGTCTATGGCGAGCAGTTCGGGTTAAACACCTGGGCCGACGCCCGGGCGTCGATGGCGTGGCTCGCCTGCATCGACGATCACGAGGTCACCAACGATTTCGCCGGCGGAGCGTCGCCCGCTTCCGACGCTCGCTTCGATCAAACCGGAGCCTTTATCAACGAGACCCAACTCTATCAAAACGGCCTTCAAGCTTTCCACGAATACAACCCCATCCGCGAGGAGTTCTACGGTGACACCGGCGATCCACGGACGGCGGGGAAACGCCGGCTCTACCGATACCGCACCTATGGCCAGGACGCGGCGTTTTTTGTTCTCGACGCCCGCTCCTTTCGCGACGAGGAATTGCCGCCCGTTCGTTCCATCTTCAACCGTGGGGCGATTCGCCGATTTGTCCGGGATTCCTTCGACGCGTCGCGGACGATGCTGGGCGCCATGCAACTCGCCGATCTGAAGCGCGATCTGCTCGACGCGGACAATCGCGGCATCACCTGGAAGTTCGTCCTCGTGCCGGAGCCCATTCAAAACCTCGGCCCGGTCCTGGCAAGTGATCGGTTCGAGGGCTATGAATATGAGCGAACTCAACTGCTCGGCTTCATCGATGAGCAGGCCATCCCCAACGTGGTGTTCATCGCGGCGGACATTCACGGCACGATCGTGAATAACCTGGTCTATCGCCGCTCCCCTCGAGGGCGCAAGATTGAAACCGACTCCTTCGAGATTACGACTGGCGCGGTTGCCTTTGACTCACCGCTGGGCCCGACCGCGATCGCGTTCACGCCGCCCTTCCTGATGAACTTCTACGAGGATTTGCTGGGGCCGGCCCGCGACGTGTTCATCCGCCGCGTCGGCAATTTTCTGTTGCCGTTTCTGGGATATCCGCGCATCGGGCTTTACGGGTCGCCGATCGAGTCACGGCTGCTTCAAGGCGGCTGGGTGGCGGTGAACCATTTCGGCTGGACGGAGTTCGAAATCGACGCCGACACTCAGGACTTGCTGGTGACAACTTATGGAATCGCTCCCTACGCTGAGTCGGATTTGAGCGAGAATCCCGAAGCCGTGATCGCCTGCGAGCCGGACATCGTCAGCCAGTTCTGGGTCCGCGCGATGCGAGACGACGAGCCGGCAGCTCCCGAAGGCACATTCGTATGTTCGCCGCGCGGCTCGCCGTGCGGCGCCATCGGGGGAATCTTTCTTTTCGCCTATTCGATGCTCTTCGTGGCGAGCTTGCGAAATGGGCGGACCTCTGCGACGCACTAGCCCCGCCGGCTCCGCGACCCGCGCCCTTCGAATCGAGAGGTATTTGTCGCCCTTTGGCAAATCGATCAAACTGGGCTGCTTGGAAACCGACGTCCGTCCCATCATCGGCATGGAAATCCATGTGCAGCTTCGCACGCAAACGAAGCTGTTTTGCGGCTGCGCCGTGCGCACCGACGCTCCGCCCAACAGTTGCGTGTGCGCCGTGTGTCTGGGTCAGCCCGGTTCGCTCCCGGTGATAAACCGCCGGGCGTTCGACTTCGCGGTTTTGACCGGACTGGCCCTCAACTGCCGCATCAACCACCACACCAAGTGGGACCGCAAGAGCTACTACTACCCAGATTTGCCCAAGAACTACCAGATCAGCCAATACGACCTGCCGCTGGCCTATGAAGGTTTCTTTGAAATCGTGGTCGGCGGCGACACCCGCCGCATCCGCATCCGTCGGGCGCACCTGGAAGAAGACGCCGGCAAGAACTTGCACGACGTGCCTGGCTGCACGCTCGTCGATCTGAACCGCGCGGGCACGCCGCTTCTGGAAATCGTCACCGAGCCGGACCTGACCTCGGCCGAGGAAGCCTACGTCTTCGCCACCGAATTGCAGCGCCTGGTGACTTACCTCGGCGTCAGCGAGGCCAACATGCAGAAAGGCCAGATGCGCTTCGAGCCGAACGTCAATGTGGCCATCCGCTCCGATGGTAAAGAGCATCGCACGCCGATTGTCGAGGTGAAGAACCTCAACAGTTTCCGCTCCGTTCGCGACGCGATTGTGTACGAAACGGAACGTCAAGTCGGCGAATGGAAGCTCAATCCGGACTACGTGATCGGCAAATCTCCCAACGAAAACCGCGGTTGGAACGCCGATCGCGGCGTGACCGAGTTTCAACGCGGCAAAGAAGCCGCCCACGACTATCGTTATTTCCCCGACCCCGATTTGGTTCCGGTTGAGTTGAGCGACGCGACGGTAAATGACTTTCGCGCGCGGCTACCCGAGTTACCCGTGGCGCGATGTGGGCGATTCGTTGGTGATTTCGGCCTCTCCATCAAAGATGCCGACACCATCGTCGGTCATCGCGGCACCGCCGACCTATTCGAAGCGGTCGTGTCCGCCGGCGGGCCCGTCGAAATCGTGGGCAAACAGTTCGTCAATGTCTGGCTCAAGCTGGCCAACGACCGCGGCGCCGAGGTTACCGACCTTGGCGTGGCCGCTTCTCGAATGGCCGAGCTGGCTCGTATTGCTTCGGACGGCACGATCAACAAGACCGCCGCCAACCAACTGGCCGAACTGATGCTGAAGCGATCCGAAGCCCCCCATCAATTGGCCATGGAACTCGGACTCATCCAAGTCCAGGACGCCGACGCCACCGGTGCCTGGATCGATCAAGCCTTCGCCGCCAACGAAAGCGCCGTCCAGGATGCCATCGGCAACCCCAAAAAGGCCAAGGCCGCTCTCGGTTTCCTGCGTGGACAGGTGATGAAAATATCCGGCGGAAAGGCCGATCCCGCTTTGGCCGGGCGGTTGATCGAGGAGCGTCTGGCCGCTCTTGGCTCCAAATCAAACCCGGAGTGACCGGTGGAACTGCTCTATTCATGCCTGATCCTGATCGGTGGGGCGGCCTGCGCCTGGTTCTACCTGCGGCGGCCGGTCATCGGCCCGCCTCCGACCCACTCGGTCACGGAATCCTGTGAAACCGAAGCTACGATTGCGGCGTTGGGTCACGCTCGTCCGTGGCGTCGCTTGGGCGCGGCTATCTGCTTGCTGCTGTCGGTCATGTTCGTGCTTGGGATTCACCTTCTGGATGAGAAACGAAGCTTCCGGCTCTACGTGGCCTATTGGTCGGTGATGATGATGTTGATCGTGTGGCTATGCACCTTGGCCATTCGTGATATTCTGTACACGCGGCAGTTGGTTTTGCGCTGGCGCCGGGAGCGTGAGGACACCGGATCGCGCAAGCCGTGGTTTGAACCGCGAGACGAGGATCTGAACCCATGATTCGGCGGGGGACGGTTACGGCATGTGGACTGGGAGCACTTTGCATGACGATGCCCGGCTGCGCGCCCACTGAGCCGAACGAACTTGACAAGCTTGGGACCGTGTTGATCACCATCAAGGGTCAGCCGTTCCAACTTTGGATCGCGGACGATTCCGAGGAGCAGGCTCGCGGATTGATGTTCGTGACGAAGGAACAAATGGCCCCACTCTCGGACAACACCGATCGGGGGATGATCTTCCGATTCGAGCGTGAACGCCCGTTGAGCTTTTGGATGCGCAACACGATCATCCCGCTGGACATCGCTTACCTCGACAAGAACGGTATTGTCGTCTCCATTCATACCATGGCTCCATTGGATGATCGCGTGGGTCAGTATTCTTCGGGGCGCCCTGCGAAATACGCAATTGAGGTCAACGCCGACCGTTTCAAATCCTTGAACTTGAAACCCGGCGACCGCATCGAGATTCCCGCGTCCCTTCGCTAACCACTCGTTTCAGGACGTTCACGAGCGTTATCGATCCTCTGCCCGCGAGATTTCGTAACCGCCGCTGCTAAAGCGCTCATTCACATGCGTCGAACCACATCGATAGGCCGGCTCATACTCACAGTTGGCGGCGATTTCAGGAAACCGTTTTTTGGGGACCGCGCCGATCCGGTGATCGGTTCGGCGAGCCGCACGGATCGCCCGCTTCGACGTGTGCCCGATGCAGTTACTCGTGGTCGATCCATCTACCCGGCCCGGTCTCACCAGCGCCGCCGAACTGCTCTCCCACGACGGTTGGTCGCTGAGCACGGCCACCGATTACCGGACCGCCCTCGACACGGCTCGTAGGGGGGCCGTTGACGCGGTGATCCTTGCCGCTCCCGTCGACGGCTCGAACCCCGCAACCGATCGATCCGACTACGATGCCTTCATTCGACACCTCGACACTCACCGCATCGTGACCCTGGTTCTCACCGACGAGCCGGCACGAGTTCGCACCGGCACCGAGTCCCTCGTTGCTCCGGTGGATCGGCGGATCAGCCCGGCGGAGCTTCGCGGCCGGCTGGCCATGATCGAACGCTACCACGGCCTGCTCAAACGGATGGAACGCGAGCTTGAGGAAATGGACCGTCTTGGCAAGCGCCTGAACGACCACTTCCGGGCCGTGGATCAGGAATTGCGGCTCGCGGGGCGCCTCCAGCGCGATTTTCTTCCAGATTGCTCTCGCCCAATCGGGCCGGCACGATATGCGTCGATCTTCCGCCCCGCCTCATGGGTCAGCGGCGATATGTTCGACGTCGTCCGCATCGACAAAGATCACACCGGCATCTACATCGCCGATGCCGTCGGACACGGCCTGGCCGCGAGCTTGCTCACTATGTTCATCAAACGGGCCATCGTTCCCAAGCGGGAAGCCGATCATGGCCACACAGTCCTGGACCCTGCCGAGGTCTTGACGGTGCTGAACGACGTGCTGGCCGAACAATCGTTGCCGAATTGCCAATTCGTCACGGCCTGTTACGCCGTTCTCGACCACCGCACGCTGACGCTCCGCTACGCGCGTGGAGGGCACCCGGCGCCGCTGCACCTGGCGGCGGACGGTTCGAGCCGCCGCTTGGAGACTAGTGGCGGACTGCTCGGGTTATTCAAGGGTGAGTCATTTTCCGAGGCCCGACTCTTACTTCGGCCCGGCGACAAAGTGATCTTCCACACCGATGGCGTCGAACT
>Ga0137431_1000226_pt1 | contig 24412 bp, 18 predicted proteins | sample EasRivERMZT800_2_FD_104646 | JGI IMG/M metagenome (GOLD analysis project Ga0137431, IMG submission 104646) | Soil microbial communities from meander-bound floodplain in the East River, Colorado, USA - East River MetaG ERMZT800_2 | ecosystem: Environmental > Terrestrial > Soil > Floodplain ... | reverse complement strand
CGGCGCCAACAGCCGCACCGTTTCGCGCGATGTGGCGGCGCGCATGGAGCAAATCCAGACCACGCTGCCGGAAGGCCTCAAGGTACGGACGGTCTACGACCGCACGCGTCTGGTCGACGCCACGCTCGAGACCGTACGCGAGAATCTCACCTACGGCGCCATTCTCGTGATCATCGTGCTGTTCCTTCTGCTCGGCAATGCGCGCGCCGCGTTCTTGGTCGCACTCACGATTCCGCTGGCCGGTTTGTTCGCGGTCACGGGCATGGTGCAAAGCGGCATCAGCGGCAACCTGATGAGTCTGGGCGCCATCGACTTCGGAATCATCGTCGACGGCGCCGTGGTGATGGTCGAGAACATGGTGCGGCGCTTCGGCCGGAGACAACACGAGCTGGGCCGCCTTCTCAACCTCGACGAGCGACTCCGCGAGGCCTTCGATAGCGCGCGCGAGGTTGCCAAGCCCACTCTGTTCGGGGTCGGCATCATCATGATCGTGTACTTGCCGATCCTCACCTTGAGCGGCATCGAAGGAAAGATGTTCAAGCCGATGGCGTTGACGGTCCTGCTCGCGTTAGCGGGGGCTCTCATCTTGACCTTCACGTTCGTCCCGGCGGGAGTGGCGCTGATTCTACGCGGGCGTGTGGCGGAGCGCGAAAGCCCCGTGGTGCGAGGCGTAAAACGCCTCTACGCGCCCACCTTGCGGCACGCACTTCGTTTTCGATGGGCGGTGATCGTGGGTGCCGTCGCATTCGTCGTCGTCTGCTTGCTCGTGGGCAGTCGCTTGGGCAGCGAGTTCATTCCGTCTCTCGACGAAGGCGACATTGCGATGCACGCGATGCGGATTCCATCGACCAGCTTGACCCAGGCCGTGGAAATGCAGCACCAGCTGGAGAAGCGCATCAAGACCGTGCCGGAAGTCGAGCGCGTGTTCGCGAAGATCGGCACCGCGGAGATCGCAACCGATCCCATGCCGCCCTCGGTGGCAGACGTGTTCTTGATCATGAAGTCGCGCGACCAGTGGCCCGACCCGCGCAAGCCGAAGGACCAGCTCGTGCGAGAGATCGAAGAGCGGGTGAGCACGGTTCCCGGGAACAACTACGAGTTCACGCAGCCAATCGAGATGCGCTTCAACGAGCTCATCGCGGGGGTGCGCAGCGACCTCGCGGTCAAGGTGTTCGGCGACGACCTCGAAGTGATGCTCGCGCAAGGGCAAAAAATCGCCGCCATTCTCAATCGCATTCCCGGTGCTGCGGACGTGAAGACCGAGCAGGTCACCGGCCTCCCGCTCATGACGGTCGAGATCGACCGAACCGCGATTGCGCGCTACGGCCTGAACGTGGCCGACGTGCAGGACGTGATCGAGATTGCGATTGGCGGCAAGGCGGCGGGACACGTGTGGGAGGGCGACCGGCGCTTCGACCTCGTGGTGCGCTTACCGGAAGACGCTCGCGACGATTTGCATCACATCGAATTCCTCCCCATCCCGCTCCCGGAGAGCGAAGACGCCGGCGGGGCTGCCACCGTTTCGCTGGACGGGATCCATCACATCGAAGCGAACTACCTCCCGCTGAGCGCGATCGCCAAGGTCGGTATCGCTGAAGGTCCCAATCAGATCAGCCGCGAGAACGGCAAGCGTCGCGTGGTGGTGCAGGCCAACGTGCGCGGGCGCGATTTGGGGTCTTTCGTCGAGGAGGCACAACGACGCGTTGCGACGGAGATCGAGCTTCCCGCGGGCTATTGGATAACTTGGGGCGGGCAGTTCGAAAACTTGATTGCCGCGCGCCAGCGCTTGAATTTCGTCGTTCCGCTTGCGCTGCTCTTGATCTTGGCACTGCTCTTCGCGACCTTCGGCTCCCTGAAGCACTCCATCATCGTGTTTTCCGGCGTGCCTCTTGCACTCACCGGGGGCATACTAGCCCTATGGATGAGGGGGATTCCGTTTTCGATCTCCGCCGGAGTCGGGTTCATCGCATTATCCGGCATCGCCGTGCTAAATAGCCTGGTCCTGGTTTCGTTCATCAACTCTCTGCGACGGCAAGGAATCCCCCTCGAGGAAGCCATCACGACGGGCGCACTCACGCGCCTGCGGCCCGTTCTCATGACCGCGCTGGTCGCGTCGCTCGGATTCGTCCCCATGGCGATCGCCACCGGCAGCGGCGCCGAGGTGCAGCGGCCGCTCGCCACCGTCGTGATCGGAGGTGTGTTGTCGTCTACCTTATTGACGTTGGTGGTGCTGCCCGCGCTGTTTCGCGTCTTCCACCGGCCCGCCGATCGTCGGCACGAGACGCAGGAGGCTTGAAATGAAAACACTCGTCGGATTATTCGCCCTCTTGGCCGCCCTCTCTTCAACTGCACAAGCGGCCTCGGTCCACCATTGGAGCCAGCGTTTCGGGAGTGCCAGCACAGATCAGAACGGCAACGGCGTCGCCGTCGACGCGGGCGGCAACGTCTTCCTGGCCGGTAATTTTTGGGCCACGGTGAACTTCGGTGGCTTGAACCTTACCTCCGCCGGGGCCGGTGACATCTTCATTGCGTCGTACGACAACGGTGGCGGCCATCGATGGAGCGCGCGCTTCGGCGATACCAATCCCAACCAGTTCGCCAATGCGGTCGCGACCGACCCATCCGGCAACGTGTTGGTGGCCGGGAATCACTGGGGCACGGTCGACTTCGGCGGCGGACCGCTCACCAGCGCGGGAGGCGACGACGTGTTTCTCGTGAAGTTGGACAGCGACGGCGACCATGTGTGGAGCAAACGCTTCGGCGATCCCAGCACCGACCAGACCGGGCGCACGGTGGCGGTCGACGCGTCCGGCGAAGCGTGCTTGGGCGGCTCGTTCGCGGGAACCATCGACTTCGGTTCCGGCAGCCACTCGAGCTTGGGCGGCGTCGATGTCTATGTCGCCAAGTTCGCCGCCAACGGGACTTCGATTTGGAGTCGTCGCTTCGGAGGCGTGCTCGATCAAGTCTTGGAGTCGGTCGCCGTCGACGGCTCGGGCAATGTCATTCTATGCGGCTACTTCTCGGGAACGGTCGATTTCGGCGGCCTGCCTTTGACCGCCCTCAACAACGACATCTTCCTGGTGAAGTTGGATTCCGACGGCGATCACGTGTGGAGCGGGAGCTTCGGCAGCGGCAACGACCAAGAGGGTGCGGCGGTCGCCGTCGACGGCACCGGCGCAATTTTCGCGGCCGGGCGTTTCGAAAGCACCGTGAACTTCGGCGGCTCGACGTTGTCATCGGTCGGCGGCCACGACGTCTTTCTGGCCAAGTTCACCGGCGCCGGTACGCACACGTGGAGCAAGCGCTTCGGCAGCGCCCTCGACCAAGCGGCCACCGCGCTCGCGGTCGATGCCACCGGCGACATCGTCGCCTTGGGCAATTTCGCCAGCACGATCGACTTCGGCGGCGGCACCATCACCAACTCCGGCAGCCTGGACATCTTCGTCGCGCGATTCCTGGGTGACGGATCGCACGTGTGGAGCTCGGGCTTCGGTGGGACCAGCGACCAACTGGGCGAAGCGGTCGCGATCGACGACACGGAGAGGATCGCGCTGGCGGGTTCGTTCTTCAGCACCATCGACTTCGGCGGCGGTAACCTCACCAGCGCGGGCGGCACCGACGTCTTCCTGGCACAGATCGGCGACGAGCCGCCCGATCCCGTCTTCATCACCGCGTTCGAAGCCACCGCACTTCCTTCGGCGATCGAGATTCGCTGGGAGCTGTGGAGCGACGAAGCGCTGGACGGTTTCACGTTGTATCGGAGAGAAGCGGGCGACCTGCAGCACCTCGTCGTGGCAGAAGGATCCGCGAGCCACGGCCAAGGCGCGGTGATCGATCGCGGCGTTCGTTTGGGCGCGTCGTACCACTATGTGCTCGTCGTACACACGACCGCCGGCAGCGACATCCAATCGCAGGAGATAGCGATCACGCTCCCGATGGCAAAACTCGCGCTCACCCAGAACCACCCGAATCCATTCTCGGTCGCGACCCAGTTCGAGATCACGGTGGACGAACGCGGGCCCGTCCGCGTCGGCGTCTACGACATCGCGGGGAGACGGGTTCGGCTGCTGGATGGGGGCGTGAGAGAGCCCGGCTCCTACGGTCTGACGTGGGACGGCCGCGACGGTATGGGCGCAGCGGTGGCCAGCGGCGTTTACTTCTATCGAGTCGAGCACCAGGGCGCCGTTACGGCGCGGAGAATGCTGCTCCTTCGCTGATTCCACGGCTCGCGAGCTTTTGACAAGCCTCGCAGCCCACATTAGACTTCGAGCGTGAAGGAAGCCCCCAGCACCACGCTAAGAATCCACGGCATGTGCTGCGCCGCCGAGGCGACCGCGCTCGAAAAGGAGCTGTGGCGTCTCCCCGGCGTGGTGGATGTCCGCGTCAACTCGGTCGCCCACACCGCCACCGTCGTCGGCGCCACCGAGCGCGTTTCCGTCCAACAATTCGTCGCCGCCATCGAGAGGACGGGCCTGAAGGCGGCGCCTCCCGGAGATCGAGCGGACACCCGAACGCAGCGACGCCAGCTCGTGCTCACTTCCGTGTCGGGCGTCTTCGTCGGCGCGGGGCTGATTTGCCACTGGACGGGTGCGCCCGAAGCGGTCGAGATCGCGTGTTTCGTCGCGGCGATGATCGCGGGTGGTTGGACCATCGCACCGAAAGCCGTGCGCGCCGCGCGGCGTCTCTCTCCCGACATGAATCTGCTCATGGCCGTGGCCGCCATCGGCGCGGCCTTCATCGGCGCGTGGCACGAAGCGGCGTCGGTCGTCTTCTTGTTCTCGCTGGCGGAATTGATCGAATCGTACAGCCTGTCGCGCGCCCGCCGCGCGATCGGGTCGTTGATGGAGCTCGCACCCGCCACCGCCCTGCTCAAACACGGCGACCACCTACACGAATCGCCCGTGGCCGTTGTCAAGATTGGGGACACCATCCTGATCAAGCCGGGCGCGCGTATCCCCTTGGACGGCGTGGTCACGAGCGGCGGCTCCAGCGTGAATCAAGCGCCCATCACGGGCGAATCCATGCCAGTCGAAAAACAAATCGGTTCGCAAGTGTTTGCGGGCTCGATCAACGTCGACGGGTCGCTCGAAGTCAAAGTGAGCCGCCCCGCGAGCGACTCGACGGTGGCGCGGATCATTCACTTGGTCGAAGAGGCGCAGAGTCGAAAGGCGCCGGCACAGAGGTTCGTGGACACCTTTGCGCGCTACTACACCCCCGCGGTGATGGGTGTGGCACTCGTGATCGCGGTTGCACCGCCGCTCCTCGCCGCAGCACCGTGGGAGACGTGGATCTATCGCGCGCTCGTCATGCTGGTGATCGCCTGCCCGTGCGCTCTCGTAATCTCCACACCCGTGTCGGTGATTTCCGGACTCACGGCGGCGGCGCGGCGCGGCGTCCTCATCAAGGGCGGCGCGTACTTGGAGGCGCTGGGCAAGCTGCGCGCGCTTGCGATCGACAAGACCGGTACCATCACCGAGGGGAGGCCTCGCGTCATCGACATCATCGGTCTCGACTCGACGGGCTCTCGCGATCTCATGCGCATCGCCGCCGCTCTGGAGTCCCATTCCGAACACCCGGTGGCAAAAGCGATCCTTGCGCACGCGCGACAGAACGAAGTGCCGATCCCACCCGTGGAGAGATTTCGCTCCTTCGTCGGGCGGGGTGTCGAGGGTCACATCGACGGCCACGACTTCTTCGTCGGCAACCACCGGTTGGTAGAAGAGCTCGCCGTGTGCTCGCACGAAACCGAGCAACGCATCGAGAGCATCGAGCGTCGTTCGCTGACGGCGGTGGTCGTCGGCCACCGGCCGCACAGCGACTGCAAGGGCGAGGTTCTGGGAGTGATTGCGGTCGGTGACGCCATTCGTCCGCAGGCGGCGGAGGCGATACAGAAATTGTCTCGTGTGGGTATCGAACGCGTCGTGATGTTGACGGGCGACAATCTCGCGACGGCCGAAGCGGTGGCGCGGCAGGTCGGCATTGCAAACGTGGCGGCCGAGCTGCTGCCCGACGAGAAGATCGCCCGCGTGCGCGAGATGCTGCTCCAGGAACCGAACACCGGCATGGTCGGCGATGGTGTGAACGACGCACCCGCGCTCGCCGCCGCCAGCGTCGGCATCGCGATGGGTGCGGCGGGAACCGACGCGGCGCTGGAAGCGGCGGATGTCGCATTGATGGGCGACGATTTGAACAAGCTGCCGGAGGCCATCGCACTCGGCCGCCGAACCCGGCGCATTATTCAGTTCAACATCGCATTCTCGATCGCGCTCAAGGCGGTGTTCCTCGGCCTGGCTGCCGCCGGGCTGGCGACCATGTGGATGGCGGTGGCGGCCGACATGGGCGCCTCACTGTTGGTCATCGCGAACGGACTTCGTCTGCTGGGCGCACCAAGCACCAAGTAGTCCGACGCCTGTGACGACCGCACGGTTGCACCAGAAGGGAGTGCATTGCGCAAGCAGTATCACTTTAGACCCAGCGCCGCAGGATTGAGGGCTTGGGACGTCGATCGCCTGGTCGCTCTGACCCGGCACCTTGAGAGGCAGCTAGTGCCAGTCGCGAGCATCCGCGAGCTCGACGAGCCATACTGGGGCGAGCCAATGACATGCCGGCACGTCGCTGACCATGCTCGCCTCATCAATGAGGCCGAACTCGGACATCCCGTCATTCTCTCAAGTGACGGCCGCATCATGGATGGAATGCATCGCGTCCTGAAGGCGCTGATTCAAGGCGAAAGCCACATTCGTGCCGTTCGTTTCCCCGCCGATCCCGAGCCTGACTTCGTTGGCGTTGATCCTGACGATCTCCCATACGATGAGGACCCCTTGGTGCTGCCGTAGAATTCCGGCTTCGGCGGTGATCGAGTCACAAACTGACTCTCTCACAGGCTCCATTCTCGGATCGCGGCTTGCGGACGGGTGTTTCGGGAGTTATGGTTCGTGCAACCTACTCCTTCCGTCCCCCACTGACGCGATTCGGTTTACCCCCCTGGCAGAAAGGAACCATGGGCATCGCCACGCGCGTCTGGGCGTTCTCTCTCGCCACCACATTCACCCTTGTCGCCACATTCACCGTTTCATCCGCGCTCGGCGCGGAAACCGCCGCCGAAGCCGCTGCGCCCGCGGCCGCCGAGCGCGATGGTGTCGTGGACGGTGCCTTCGAAGCGGTCGGCAGCACCGCCGTCCGATTCGCGACCGACTTCCACGAACAGCTCTCATATCCATTCGCGCTCGCGGGGCGCGACCGCTCCAAGTTTCTCTTCGGCACCGCGGGCATCGTCGCCCTGGTGCTCACCGACCGACTCACCTACGGGCCCATGGCCGATCCCCCGTTCGCCACGCGCGACGAATTGATCGGCCCGGCACAGACCATCTCCGACTTCGGCAGCACGAGAAACGCGCTGCCGCTGGTGCTGGGAATTGGCGTCGTCGGGTTGATCACCGATTCGCACCGCGAGAAACAAACCAGCATCATGCTGGCCGAAGCACTGGTGACATCGGCGGTGTGGACGAGTCTCCTCAAGTACGCGACGGGACGCGAGCGGCCGCGTGAGATCGAAGGCGCGGCGGCCGATTGGACCGGCCCCGGCGGGGTGTTCGAATCCGAGCACATGGGCGAAGGACGGCGGTCGTTTCCTTCCGGTCACGCGACCGGAATCTGGGCCACCGCGACCGTGCTCGCGCACCAGTATCCTCGCGGGCGCATCGTGCCGACACTCGCGTACGGCTCCGCGGTCGCGGTCAGCTATTCGCGCATGGTGGTGAGCGCGCACTGGCTCTCCGACGTGGTGGTGGGCGGCCTCATCGGCTACGGCTGCGCCCGCCAAGTGATCGGCGCCCACGCGCGCGCCGAGGGACCGTCGCGCTTCCATTTTCTGTACGAACCGGCTGGCGACGAACAGCGCATCGGCCTTTCGATGGACTTCTGAGCGTCGGTGCCGCCGCTACTTTGACAACCGCGGCAGGTCGCATTAGACTGGTGCGATGGCCGTCAATCACAAGACCGACGTCGACCACGCCTTTCGTTCGCAGTCGGAGCACTTCGTCCACTGGGAGAAGCTCAAGGACTGCATCGATCAATACATCGACATCATGCTGAATTACCGCCAGAGCGGGCACCCGGGCGGGTCGCGCTCGAAGGTGCACGCGATGGTGTCGCTATTATTGAGCGGTGCGATGCGGTGGGACATCCGGCATCCGGAGAAGCGCTTCGGCGATCGTTTCACGCTGATTGCGGGACACACGGTGCCGCTCATCTACGCCACCCTCCCCGCGCTCGCGGAGCCGCTGCGCTTGAGGCACGAGCGCACGAAGAACGCGCGCTATTTCATTCCCGAGGACCGGATGGTGTGGTGGGAAGACTTGGTGAATCTCCGTCGCCACAAGGGACTCCCCGGCCACGCGGAAATGGAAGGCAAGACGCTGTTCGTCAAAGCGAACACGGGTCCGTCCGGTCATGGATCGCCGCCGTCGGCGGGACAGGCGCTGGCACTGAAGCGCGCGGGTGCCACCGGCGTGCGCGTGTTCGCGTTCGAAGGCGAAGGCGGGCTCACACCCGGAGCCGCGCACGAGACGCTCAATTCGTCCTACGGCCTCGGCCTCACCAACTTCCACTACGTCGTCGACTGGAACGACTTTGGCATCGACGACATCCCCTATAGCCACTTCGTCCACGGTAGCCCGCGTGATTGGTTTGGGTCGCACGGCTGGCGCGTGAGCGAGGCGAAAGACGGCAGCAACTGGGAATCGGTGATGCGCGCCATGTTCGACATGGTGATGGGCGACAATCCCGAACAGCGCCCGAGCATGATGTTCATGCGCACGCGCAAGGGCCGCGAGTATCTCAAGTACGACAACAAGTCGCACGGAACGCCGCACGCGATGAACAGCGAGTTGTTCTGGGGGACGAAGAAGCCGTTCATGGAGAAGTACGGCGTGTCGTTCTCCGGTTTCGGCGAGCCGGCGCCCAAGGAAGCGTCCGAGATCGCCGCGCAGGCCCGTGCCAATCTAAAAGTGGTTGCGGACGTGATTCGCTCCGACGATGCGCTGGTCGATTATGTCGCCGAAAGATTGGTGGAGATCGGCGAGTCGGTGCCGGACGAAATCGCGGGCTTCAAGCTCGACGTGTCGAAGAATCCCGCCACCGACGCGCGCCTCACCGACTACGAGAGCTACCCCGCCGCGATGTGGGCCAAACCGGGTGAGAAGCACCCCAACCGCGCAGCCCTCGCGCGCTGGGGCGCGTGGGCCAACGCGCTCAGCCGCAAAGACTACGGGCGCCCGCTGTTCATCGCGATGAGTGCGGACCTCGCGGAGTCGACCAACATCGCCGGCTTCGCGAAGGAATGGGAGGACGTGAAGGGCTACGGCTGGTTCGACCGCGAGAAGAACCTGGACGGCGTTCTTCTGCCGCAAGGGATCACCGAGTTCACCAACTCCGGCATCGCCACCGGCATCGCCAGTGTGAACTTTTCGAAGACACCCTACGAAGACTTCAACGGCTTCTACGCGACGTGCTCGACCTACGGGTCGTTCGTATACTTGAAGTACGGGCCCATGCGACTGTTCAGCCAGCTCGCGCAGGACTCGCAGATCAAGGTCGGCAAGGTGCTGTGGATCGCGGGTCACAGCGGCCCCGAGACGGCGGAGGATTCGCGCACGCACTTCGGTATCTTCTCACCCGGCGTCACCCAGCTCTTCCCCGACGGCCACGCGATCGACGTGCACCCGTGGGAGTTCAACGAGGTGCCGGTGGTCATCGCAGCGGCGCTACGAACCAACGCGCACATCATCGCCCTGCACCTGACGCGTCCTGCAGTCGAAATTCCCGACCGCGAGAAGCTCGGGATGGCGTCGCATTTCGACGCCGCGCGCGGCGCCTACGTGATTCGTCCCTACAAGCTCGGGCAGCAGAAAATGGGCGTGGTGGTCGTGCAAGGGACCTCGACCACGAACAACGTGGTGAAGCTGCTCCCCCAGTTGGACGAAGAAGGGTTGAACGTGAAGATCGTGGCCGCCATCAGCCCGCAGCTGTTCGCGCTCCAGGAGGCCGCGTACCGCGACGCGGTGTATTCGGATACCGACCGCACGGACGCGATGGCGATCACCAACCGCGCGCGACGCCTGATGGTCGACTGGGTCGACGCGGGGTTGACGGGTGAGTACTGGCTCTCGAGCGACTGGGACGATCGTTGGCGCACCGGCGGCACGGTGGACGAAGTAATCGAGGAAGCGCACCTGTCGCCGAAGTGGATCTTGGAAGGTATTCGCCGCTTCGCGAGCGAGAGGCCGCAGCGTCTGCGACGCCTTCGCGAGCGGGTCGATAGACTCGCCTAAGCTGCGACGGCCGGCTCGTCGCCGATGATGCGCGCGGCCTTCGCCACCAAGGATTCCAGAAAGCGTCGATCGTCGTCGGTGAACGCATCCAGCTGGTCGCTGTCGATGTCCAGCACACCCACCATGTTGCCGCGATCCACGATCGGCACCACGATCTCGGACTTCACCGTCGGGCTGCACGAGAGATAGCGACCGTCCGCGCACACGTCGGGCACCACGATGGTTTCGCGCTCGCGCGCCGCGGCACCGCACACGCCCTGATCGAGCGGGATACGGCGGTGCTCCGGCGACGCTCCCACGAACTCCGCGTCGTCGAGCGAGAGAAGATCGCCCTGCAGGCGATAGATTCCCACCCACGAGAACCGGTCGAAACGTGCCTTGAGCTCGTGGACCAGCGCACCGGCCGCGTCGCGCGACCCGTTTGCACCCCGCACGCGGTGAAGGATTGCGTTCTCGACGTCGGTCGACAGCGCGCCTTCGTTGAACCCGTCGAGCCGTGAGCGGCTGCGGTCGGGCACGGCTGCTGCTTCGCGCGCGCGCGCGTTACGCTTCATGAGCACGAAACCCGCCAGCACCAGCACCAACGGCCACCAGCGCAGAAAGGGCGAAGCCACGCGTACGCTGATGGTGCCGGTTTCGTAGAGGAAGCTTGCGGTGCCCATCAGGATCACCATCGATCCGATGACGACGCCCGCGCTGGTCGGCGGGCGTCTCGCGCCGGCGACGATGAACGACACCCCGACGATGGTCGGAATGATGGGCCACAACGATCGCATGCGGCCCCATTCGACCAAACCGAACGAGAAAACGATGAGGAAAAGGCCGAGTAGGATCATCCACGTGGCGGCGAAAATGACGGCGAAGCTCAATCGGCGCTCGAGCACCCGCAGCATGACGACGCCGCTCACCACCAGGACGCACGGCCACAGATGCTTCCACCCCAGCAGGACGTGGTTGCTCACGAGGAGCAGCAGAATGCCCCACAGGACGAGCCAGGTCCCTACCAACATGCGACTTCGCGGATTTCCCACGTGCCTATCATATAGAATGGCGCCCCACCTTGCAACGAAACGACGCACGCAATAGTATCGGGCGTGTCGCAAGAGTTGGGTCGCACGCTGATCGTGATCGGGGCCGTCCTTTTGGTGGTCGGGTTGGCCCTGGTGTTTGCGGATCGCATCCCATTCGTCGGTCGACTGCCGGGCGATGTGGTGATCAAACGGAAGAATTTCACCCTATATTTTCCCATCGTGACCGGCTTGGTCTTGAGCCTCATCTTGACGCTCGTCTTGAGCTTGTGGGCGCGGCGCTGACCCCGCCTTGACGGGGGTGCCGCTTTGGCCTAAATTGTCGCGAGCGGTGGACCGAAGGGGCGCTGCACTTCAATTCCATTCGGAGGACTAAACTTCATGAAACAGATCGTGGCCGTGGCGGCGCTGGCCGCCCTGATCGCCGGCGCGGCCGGCGCGCAAACCAAGAAGGAGCTACCCGTGGTCGTGCTGGAGACGACGAAAGGTAACATCGAGATCGAGCTCGATCCGGACAAGGCGCCGATTACGGTGCAGAATTTCCTCTATTACGTCGACAACAAGTTCTACGACGGCTTGATCTTCCACCGCGTGATGCCCGACTTCATGATTCAGGGCGGCGGTTTCACCACCGAAATGGCGCAGAAGCAAGGCAAGCCGCCGATCGATAACGAAGCGGACAACGGGCTGGCCAACGACAAGTACACCGTCGCGATGGCGCGCACCAACGATCCCAACAGTGCCACCAGCCAGTTCTTCATCAATGTGAAGGACAACACCTTCTTGAACCACAAGTCCAAGACGGCGCAAGGATGGGGCTACTGCGTGTTCGGTAAGGTCACCGCCGGGCAGCCGATCGTGCACGCCATCGAAAAGGTGAAGACGGGGACCAAGAACGGCTTCAACGACGTGCCGGTCGAACCGATCAAAATCAACAAGGCCTACCGCAAGGGTGCTGCGGCCCCGGCAGCGAAGGATGCCGCCAAGCCGGCCGACAACAAGGGATAGTCGAGCCTTCTCGCGTCACGACGCGCGACGAGCCGCGTCCGGTCCAAGCCGGGCGCGGCTTTTTCGTTTAGTCGGAGGGGCGATTGAGGTCGAGTCTGTTCAGCGAGATGCACGCAAGAACCACCATGACGAGCGCATAGTCGACAAAGTGGATGACGGCGAGAAGAATCGGGTCCCCGCCGGATCAACGTGTGGATGACGGTTGCCTTGACCTTCGTGATTTACGGTGGGCGGGGTGTCGTTTATGGGCTGGATCGCTTGATCTCTGCAAAGCTATTCAATGTACCCGATGCGGTGGCGGAGGTTTTGAAGTTTCCATTCCCGGTCACGCAGGCGGTGGAGTTGTTCACGGACAGAATATGGCAGAGCAACTTGTTCCACTTCAGAGAGAATGTGTGACGATAGGAGAATGGACACGCCGGCGGTTTTCAATTCGGTCAGCAGGTCGCGCACCATGAGGCGCCCGAGCGGGTCGAAACCGGAAGTTGGCTCGTCCAGAATCAGGAGCTCTGGGCGGTTCAGCAGCGCTTGCGCGATTCCGAGTCGCTGCCTCATTCCGCGGGAGTACTTGCCGACGGGACGGCGCCGCGCCTCTGCGAGACCCACACGCTCCATGAGTTCATCGATTCGTTGCTTTCGTTCCGGACGTGCGATGCCGCACAGCCGCCCGAAGTAGTTCAATACTGCCGGGCCCGTGAACGCGGAATAGAACGCGTAGTTCTCCGGCAAGTATCCCAGACGCGAGCGCGCCCGCGGGTTGTTCGGATCGAGTCCAAATAGTCTCCCTTCCCCGCTCGTGGGCCTCAGAAATCCCAGCAGCAGATTGATGCCCGTCGTCTTCCCGGCGCCGTTGGGACCGAGAAACGCAAGGATTTCACCGCGACGCACCTCGAAACTCACGTCCGACAGTGCCGTGAACGATTCGCGTCGAGGGAATCGCGACGTGTACGTTTTCGACAGCCCACGCGCTTCGAGCACGGCCGTCATGGCGAGCGTTCCTTCTCCATTTTGCCGAGTATGTCGGACAGTGTAGAGCCGGTCATCGGGTCGTAGCCGACCACGCTGTCCACGACCCTGCCTTCGCGATCGATCACGACGAGCGTTGGCAATGCACGGACTCCATACGCCTGCGCGACCGCGCCGTCCGTGTCGAGCAATACCCGAAAGGGGACGGCGCTCGTTGTTACGAATCGCTCAACGAGAGAAGCGGGTTCCTCGAGATTCACGGCCAGGACATCGACGCTGTCCAGAAGTCCCGTTGCACGCTCTTGGTCCCACCAGGACTTCAAAGTTTTGAGCTCTGCACGACACGGCTTGCACCAGGTGGCCCAAAAGTCGAGGATCACGACTCGTCCGCGGAACGAGTCCAGCGAAACCTGCGTGCCATCGAGATCCTGAAGCGATAATGAGGGCGCCGTCGCGCCTTCCTTCAGCGACAAAGTCGGACGCGACGGCTTGAACACGGAATGGGCCCAATACTGGATGCCGGCGGAGGCGACCAGAAACATGGCGAGCAACCAGGTACCGGCTTTCATCCCTCCCCTATTACGGGCTCTCCGTGTAAAGGATGCACGTAACAAAAGCGGCCATTACCACTTGCCTGCACGATTTATAGCAGGCCGCAAGCGGCACTCCGGAGTCGTTACAGACCCCCAAGCACGCGTTCAAAAGGTCTCTAGCGAAAGCTAGACAGTTGTCAAACATCGTCCCTAAGGGTCCGTCGTCGCCCTTTCCGTCGCCTGGGTGATCCCCTGGCCGTCTGGGATCATCGGTGATGTCGATGTTGAGCGGAACCACGAACCTCCGACCGTCCAACAAGACATGCACGACACCTCCAACCGGCTCGTTCATAGGGTTCACGAATGGAAACATAGTTGCCTCGGCTGCGCGCCCATCGATGGTGACGCCACGAACCACCCACGCGCCTTCGGCTCCAGGCACGTAGCCGTCCGCGATGAGACGCTCAAACACTGCCTGCACGCCTTGGTCCCCCCACAACTCCCGTTCGCTCGCGATCGCACGAGGATTGCTTGCGAAGTAGAGTTCAACCGTTATACCATCGGTCACGATCACCGTATCCGGCGGCGCTTGCGCATCCGCAATGGATTCCCCGATCACATCCTGCGTCGAATCATTACATCCCGCCAGTAGCAACGCGACGCCAAGAATCCCAAGTAACTTCTTCATCACGTCCTCCCTTCAACCGCCCATCTTTAGCTCGATATGAATATGCAATAGATGAAGACAAAAATCGCCGTGCCGATACAATCGCGGCGGCACCCCCTGTCGGTGCCACCGTCATGGAGACAGACCGAGACACAGTTCTGGAATACCGATCTGGCCTGTTCCATGCACGTGTTGTAACCAAATGCGCCATCCGGTCCGTCCCGACCCTTGTCTAGGTCCTCCGGGCTCGGTTCGTCTCGCCCGGTGCGAGTGCCAAAGGACTGCACGGACTCCTCGCCGTCCACGCGAATGTGAACGACAGCGCCATCGCTCTCCATACCATCGTTGAGAGGAAACCATGTTATCTCGGCCGTGCGACCGTCGGGCGCGAGCGCATACGCAAACACCGGCCCGGTCGGATCCAACGAATATCCGAGTTCAACGAGTCGTTCCAATTCACCTGCCACGTCCGATTGAGTCCATTGCATCGCTTCGCGGCCGGACGATTTCGGATGACCGGACCCGTAGAATTCGACGGTCACTCCATCCTTCGCGACAATCGAATCCGGAGGCGCCTCCGGCGCGCTTCCGGTCAGTGCAACATCCTGCGTCGAATCGTTGCACCCTGACAGTAACAACGCGACGCCAAGTATCCCAAGTAACCTCTTCATCCCATCCTCCCTTCAACCACCCATCTGATGTTACTCGCGGCCACCCAGCTCACCGCGTTTTCGCGCGACAATGCGCATGGCATGTGCCACGGGAGGTACAGAGTCAAGATCGATTGTGCGATCAGTGATTAGCTGGGAGGTCGGTCTCGATGCGGCGATAACCCGACCGGCGAATCCGAAAGCGCGGGCGGACGGCAAACGGGCACCAATATGGTCGATAGCTGAATTGTTTAGGTGCAACTACCGTGTCGACCGATTGACATCAGTATCAGCGCTTGATCATTTTCAGGAACGCATCCTCGTCGATGACTTCGACGCCCAGCTTCTGCGCCTTCTCGAGCTTCGAGCCCGCCTTCTCCCCCGCGACCACGTAGCTCGTGCCCTTCGACACCGATGACGACGCCTTCCCTCCGCGCTTCTTCACTTCCGCCTCCGCTTCCTCGCGCGAGAGCTGGGTGAGCGTGCCTGTGAACACGAAAGTCTTTCCGGCCAATTCATCGCTGGTTGCGCGCGCTGCACGAGCGAAGGTGATACCGGCTTTCATGAGGTCGCGAACCAACTTGCGATTGGAGGCGACCGAGGTCCACGCGCGGATCTCGCGCGCGATCACGGCTCCGACACCGTGGATGTTCGACAGTTCCTCCTCGCTCGCTTCCATTAGCGCCTCGATGGAGTCGAAATGCTCCGCGAGCACTTCGGCCGCCGTCTCACCCACATTACGGATCCCGAGCGCGTAGATGAAGCGCGCCAGCGTTGTGCGTTTCGAGCGCTCGATGGCGCCGATCACGTTCTGCGCCGACTTCTCCGCCATGCGCTCCAACGGAGTGAGGTCGTCGACCGTGAGCCGGTAGAAGTCCGCCGGCACGCTCACCAGCCCCACCGTCACCAGCTGATCGACCAGCTTGAAGCCGAGACCCTCGATGTCCATCGCGCCTCGTGACGCGAAGTGAATCAAACGACCGCGGACTTGGACGGGACATGCGAAGTTCGGGCAGCGGGTGACCGCTTCGCCCTCGATGCGCTCGGCTTTGGTGCCGCACGCGGGACATTTGTCCGGCATCTTGTACTTCGGCAGCGATCCCTTGCGAAGCTCCTTGATGGGTCCCACGATCTCCGGAATCACGTCGCCCGCGCGCCGTACGAACACCCAGTCGCCGACGCGCACGTCCTTGCGCTCGATCTCATCGGCATTGTGGAGGGTCGCATTCGAGATGGTGACTCCACCCACGCGCACCGGATCCAGTCGCGCGAGCGGCGTCAGCGCGCCGGTTCGGCCCACCGTGACTTCGATGCCGAGCACGCGCGTGCGCGCTTCCTGCGGGGCGAACTTCCACGCCACCGCCCAGCGCGGCGAGCGTGAGCGCGTTCCCGCCTCTGCTTGCACGTCGAAGTCGTCCACCTTGACCACGACGCCGTCGATCTCGTACGGCAACTTGGCACGGTCTCGCTCGAGCTCCTGGTAGAACGCGACCACTTCTTCGATCGTGTTGCACCGCTTCGACATCGGATTGATGGGAAAGCCCCACGATTTAAGAGCCTCGAGCAGCTGCCACTGCGATCGGATGCCCGTGCCGGCCGCACTCGCGATTCCATACGCGAACAATTTGAGCGAGCGCGACGCTGTGATACGCGGATCGATCTGCTTCAACGACCCGGCCGCCGTGTTGCGTGGGTTCGCGTAGATCCGGTCCCCGCTCTCGGCCTGCCTCTTATTGATGCGCTCGAAGTCGGCGATCGGCATGTACACCTCTCCGCGCACGCTCAATCGCTTCGGCAGCTTCGCCTCCGACGCGTCACCCTTGAGTCGGAGGGGAATCGCACGGATGGCTCGCACGTTGGGCGTCACGTCCTCGCCGTGGATGCCGTCGCCGCGCGTCGAGCCCTGCACCAGCGTGCCGTCGTCGTACACCAACTCGACCGCGACGCCATCCATCTTGGGTTCGCACACGTAGCCGCTTTCACCCACCGTACCGACGACACGAATCAAACGCTCGCGCCACTCGCGAAATTCTTCCTCGCTCATCGAGTTGTCGAGCGAGAGCATGGGCACGTCGCGCGTGACCACCGCGAAGCCTTCCGCGGGCGGCGCGCCGATGCGCTGCGTGGGCGAATCGGAGGTTCGCAACTCCGGCCATTTCTCCTCGATCTCTTGCAGGCGACGCAGCAGCTTGTCGTACTCGGCGTCCGAGACGTTCGGATCGTCGAGTACGTAATAGCGGTGGTTGTGGTCCTCGATCTCGCGCCGAAGCGCGTCAACGTCGGCGAGAGAGGGTTTGGCGGACCCGCGCGCGGGCATGCGGTTTGCTTTGTCGTTCACAATCCGGATTCTAGCAGAGGGACGCGGAAGAGTGTACAATCCAGCGATGCCGAAGGAGCGCAACACACCCGCGTCGACCGAGCAGCCGCTGGTCGGCGAGCTCGAGCGCATCGGCCCCGACGGCCGCGACGCCATTGTGGTCGGCGTCGAGGCTCCGGGCTTCGACGAGCTGTCGGTGCGCGAGAAATCCTTCCTCTATTTGATGTCGCGCGCCGCCATCGCGGGCAACGGAATCGCGTTTCAGCAGGGCCACCGGGATGCGAACGATATCGTTCGCCTGCTCGAAGCAAGCTTCGCGCACGCGGGCGGTCTCGACGCGCCGGTTCGCGATGCGCTGCACGAATACTTGAAGCTGGTCTGGATTCACCACGGCCAGTATCACCATCACACGCACGCCAAGTTCGCGCCGCCGCGGCTGACGCCGGCGATGCTCGCGGCTGCTGCGTCGCACGCGGTCTCACGCGGGGCGGCGCTTCAGTTGCGCGCGGGTGAATCTGTCGAAGCGGTCCTCGCGCGTTTACACCGCTCCATCTTCGATCTCGAGCACGAGCCCGTGCAGACCAATCAATCGGCGGGCGTCGACATCGTCGCGACCAGCGCGGTCAATTACTACGACCCCGGCGTCACCAAGGCCGACGTCGATGCGCTTCCCGAGTGGCGCGAGCGCTTGAATGTTCGCTTTGCGCTCCGCGACGGTCGTGTGGCCCCTGAGGTTTACCGCATCGGTGGTGTGTTCGATCGTGAGCTCGATACCATCTCGCATTTCCTGCGACTCGCGATCCCGCACGCGGCCAACGACGAGCAGCGCGCGGCCATTCGATCGCTGCTCGTCTTTTACGCCACCGGCGACGAGCGCCACTTCCGCGACCACATGATGCACTGGCTCAAGAGCGACGCCCGCGTCGATTACTTGAACGGATTCATCGAAAACTATCTCGATCCGCGCGGCGTCATCGCGCAGTTCGAAGCCAATGCGAGCTTTCGCGCCGGCGGCGGTGCGATCGAGAAGATCGCGGAGAATGCGCCCTACTTCGAGGCCAAGATGCCGTGGCCCGATGCGTTCAAGCGCACCGACGTGTCGCGGCCCGTCGCGACCATTGTCAATGTGGTGGTGGAGACCGGCGACGCGGGTCCGGTGTCGCCCGCCGCGTACAATCTCCCCAACTACAACGATATTCGCCGCGACCACGGCAGCAAGAACGTCATTTTGCACAACATTGAGAACACGCGTGCGGAGGGACTCGAGCAAGCGGTCGTGCACGAGTTCTTCCTGCCGGAGTACCGCGACGCCGTGCTCGCGCTCTCTCATTCACTGACGCGGCCGCTCAAGGTGTACCTGCACGAGATCATCGGCCACGGCTCCGGGCGGCCGGACCCGTCGCTCGGTTCGATGGACCCGCGCGCGCGTTTGGGGCGGGTTTATTCCGCCTTGGAAGAAGCGCGCGCGGACCTGGTCGCGCTCTATCACATCGGCGATCCCAAGCTGGCGGAGATCGGAGCGTACGACGCGTCGATGCGCGACCTCGTGGTCGAGACCGCCTTCGTGTCGTATCTGCAAGGATGGATGTCGCGCATGGATCGCGTCGAAGGGATCGAGGTGCGCGAGGCGCATGATCGCGGCCACCACGCGATTCTCATGTGGCTCGTGCGCGGCGGCGAGCTCGGGCGCAACTACGGCGTGGAAGTGATCTCGATGGACGGCGACTACTTCGTGCGCGTCAACGACACCGATCGCGCGCGCGAGGGGGTCGGAGAGCTGCTATCGCGGCTGCAGGTCATCAAGTCGACCGGCGACGCCGACGCGGCCCACCGCATCTTCGACGAGTTCGGCACGCGCCTCGACCCGGCCTGGAAGGCGAACATCGTCGCGCGCCGCGAGCGCTTGAAGCTCCCCAAGCTCAAGGCGTTCGTGTTCCCGCACCTGACACCCGTGTTTCGCGGCAACGATATCGTCGATGTGCGACTCGCTTATGATGAAGATTTGACCGCGCAGCAGATCCGATTTCGCCGCCTCGAGAGCTTGCGCTCTTTGACCGACGACTAACGCGCGCCCGCCGTTTCTCCCGCCTTGAGATAATCCCGCAGTGCCTTCAGGTGCTCCCAGGCGTCCGGCTTCTTGCGCGGGTCGCGCAGCAAGAAGGCCGGGTTGTACATCACCATGAATTGAATGCCCGGGTACGCGGAGACGGTGAAGAACCGGCCCGCTTGCTCTTCCATGGTAGAATCTGCGCGCTCAGGATCGATCCACTTGAGTGCCACCGCGCCGAGCAAAACGATCACGCGCGGCTTCACCAGCGCGATTTGCTTCTCCAGGAACGGCATGCACGCCGCGACTTCATCCGCGAGCGGCGCGCGGTCGACTTCAGGCTTGCACTTGGTGACGTTGGCAATGATGACGTCCTTCGCGGGATCGAGATGGATCGCGCGCAGCATCTTGTCGAGCAACTCCCCCGCGCGACCGACGAAGGGCTTGCCTTGCAGATCCTCATTGTCCCCGGGACGCTCGCCGATCAGCATGAGCGACGCGGTCGGGCTCCCGCGATCGATGACGATGTTGGTGCGGGCGTAACAGAGCTGGCACCGGCGACAGTTGTACGCGCGCAGGCGGGCGTAGAAATCGGCGTACGTCTCCGCCGCGAGAATCTGATTGTAGGCGGGATCGAAGAGGTCGTTCTGCATGGCTGCGGAATAGTCTACGCCCGGACGATTCGCCTTTCAACCGGCCTTGCCCGGCGACGACGACTCCTCTAAGATGACGCCATGATCTTCCACCAGATCGACGCGGGCGGCGACCGCAACTTCGCCTATCTCATCGCGGACAAGAGCGGCGGCATGGCGGCCATCTTCGATCCCCCGCCCGATCCCGCGCGCTACGAAGACTTGATCGCGCGCGACAAGCTCAAAGTCGAGTACATCGTGTTGACGCATGGGCACAGCGACCATTCGTGGGGACTGCAGCCGGCGAAGAAGCGCTTCGGCGGGAAAGTAGTCGGTCACGTTTCTATCGTCTCCGGCGTCGATGTCAAAGTCGACGACGGCGACACGCTGAAGCTCGGCGGCCTGACGATGCGATTCATCTACACGCCGGGCCACAGCGACGACCACATCTGCATCGTGTGCGAGAACAAGCTGATTTCGGGCGACACGCTGTTCGTCGGCAAAGTCGGCGGCACCGATTTGGGTACCGGCGCGCGCCGCGAGTGGGACAGCCTGCAGAAACTCATGGATCTCCCCGACGACATCGAAGTGTGGCCCGGCCACAACTACGGAACCGAGCCGACGTCGACCATCGGACGCGAGAAGATGTCGAACCCCTTCCTCCTCCAACCCACGTTCGAAGCGTTCATCGACCTCAAAGCGAACTGGCTCGAGTACAAGCGCAAGCACGGCATCAAGTAGCAGCGCGGGTGGCGCACGACGGGCGCCCACAAGCACGGGACTACTAGTGCGTAGGCGCGGTAGGCCCGTGCGCAGTTGGCTGGCGTGTGACTGGACCCGCGCGGCTTACCAAGGCACGTCGTTTGCGATACCCATCTCGAAGTTCCGTGAGGATTCGCGTAAGTCGCGATCCCTCAACGGATTCACGCTTCGGGAGGGGAATCGCGCATGGCCAGTTTCCTGCCGGGTGGCACGGCGACTACCGATCGAATCGACGATCTTGCAGCCGAGCTCGTGCTCTCACTCGAGCTTTCGCGCGGCGAAGGTTGCGATCTAGCGGCCACGCAGCGCGCCGCCGACCGGCTGGCGGATGCGTTCCACGCGGCAATAGTCGCCACCGAAGATCTCGAGCGCGATCCCACGCTCACCATCGATCCCATTTATCGCGTGGTCGAGTCCGCGTATCGCCAGTGGAAGAATGTCGACGCCGCGTTCACGCAAACCATTCGTCTCGCGTACGAGCACCAGGTCCCGCGCGCGAATCTCCTGATCGACGACGTCCACGCGTCGCTCGAGCGTCGCGTCGGCGAGCCCATCGCCGAAGCGTACACGGAGCTTCGCCAGCGCTGGAGCGACCACGTCGATTCGCGCCCGTGGGATTCGTTCCTCAATCGTGCCCCGCAGCACATCGACTCCGGTCCGCTCGAAGGTGCACTGAACGCGCTCGCGCGCGGCGATGACCTCGATGTGGAGGACGCGATGGGTGCCTTGGCGAACGGGTTGCGCTACGCCTTCGCGGAGCACCTGCAAGCGCACCCGGACGATCTGGACGACCTCGAAGTGGGACTGTGGAAGCGCCCGGAGATCATCGTCGCGGCGGACTTCTGGGGTCATCCCAAGCGAACGCGCTTGCTCGACGTCCTTACCGAGAAGGGCTCCGACCGTTCGCGCGCGAGTGCCAAGACGCTGGCGGGCTTATTCGCCGCCAACCCGAAGGGCTCCGCGGCGGTGGTGCACGCCTTGAACGACGTGCACGAGTCGCAGCGCGAGCGCTTCACGCGCTGCTTGATGCTGCACCCGGACTACGAGGTGCGCCGCTACGCGGCCAACAACACCGACGTCAATTCTGTCTGGAAGGTGGTCACGCCGGACGCGGTCCCGTGCGCCACGATTCTATCGCTGCTCGAGCGCATGGTGGGCACCAGCCGCTATACCACCGCGCAGCGCAAGATTTTCTTCGACGCGGTCTATCGGCGACTGCTGGCGCTCACGACACGCTCCGACGTGCTGTACGCACGCGGCATCGTGCGCATCTTCGTGAAGCTCAATTTCTTTCTGGAAGACGCCTACTTCTACAAATTGGTCGCACTCCTCGACTACTTGTCGAGCAAGGAGAAGACGCACGGCATCAACGACGGCCTTTTGGCCGACTACATCGTCCGCATGCGAGCGGAGAAAGCGAAGGCGGGTGCCGTCGCGAGCGAGGAGCCGTCGTTCGACGGCATTCCGCTGGTCGTTCTTCGCAAGCTCGCGCGCGACGGGCACTTCTGGAATCTGCTGATGGCGCACCCCATCGCAAAGATTGCGCGCGAAACGGTCGCGCACGTGTCCACCAAGGACCGCGCGCTGCAGGTGGCGAACAACCACCGCGTGAACACGGAGGTGCTGCGCGGGCTCGGTCGCAAGCGCGAGCTGTTCTCCTCGCTGCCGGCCAAGATGGCGCTCTTGTCGAACCCGCAAACGCCGATCGCGGTGTCGATGAATTATCTCTCCGACCTGACGCTGCAGGACGTCGAATCGCTCTTGCGCCGGTCGACCGTCCACCCCGAGCTGCGAAACCAGCTTCGCTCCAAGTACGACGCCGCCAAGCGCTGACGCACGCGGCTCCTGTTTTAGCCTTGCGCCAGGGACCATCGCTGTCGCACCCTGGGCGCCACTGTGGAATCGCATCTCGGCGAATCATTGTCGGTATGGTGGGTCTTGCCGTTCGTCGGCATCTTGCTCTCGATCGCGCTCTTTCCGTTAGTCGCGCCCCGCTTCTGGCACCACAACTTCCCCAAGGTCGCGCTCTTCTGGTCCTTCGCGCTGGCGGTTCCCTTCGTGTGGCTTTATCGCGGCGCCGCGCTGCACGAGATCGCGCACATCTTCCTCGTCGATTACATTCCGTTCGTCATCCTGTTGTGGGCGCTGTACACGGTCGCGTCGGGGATTCTGCTGACCGGAACGCTCAACGGTTCGCCGCGACAGAACACGCTCATTCTCGCCGCAGGAACGCTGCTCGCGTCGTTCATCGGGACGACGGGCGCTTCGATGGTCCTTATTCGGCCGCTCTTGCGTGCCATTTCATGGCGCTGGTACAAGGCGCATATCGTCGTGTTCTTCATTTTCCTGGTCAGTAATGTCGGCGGCGCGTTGACGCCGCTCGGCGACCCGCCCCTGTTTCTCGGTTTCCTCCACCACGTTCCGTTCTTTTGGACGCTCAACCTGGCGCCGGCAATGCTTTCGATCAGCGTGCCGTTGCTGATCGTGTTCTACCTGATCGACCGGCGGCTTTATCGGCGCGAGCAAAGTGCTTCTCCGCACACCGTGGCGGCGGCAATCGGCATCCGTGGCGTTCATAATCTTTTCTGCTTGGCCGGGATTGTGGGGGCCGTGTTGATGAGCGGCGTGTTGAAGCTCGGCAGCGTGCAGGTGATGGGGATTGAAATGAGGCTAGAAGGGGTGCTGCGCGACACGCTGCTGGTCGTGATCGGCCTGATATCGCTGCGAACGACATCACCCGGCGTTCACAAGGACAATCAGTTTTCCTGGTTCCCGATGAAGGAAGTGTCGATCCTTTTCGCGGGGATCTTCATGACCATCATTCCGGCGCTAGCCATCTTGAGGGCGGGTGAGCATGGGGCCCTGAGGCCCCTGATCGATCTCGCGGACCAACCCGTGGATTATTTCTGGCTGACGGGCGGGCTTTCCAGCTTCCTCGACAACGCGCCCACGTACCTCACGTTTTTCAATACCGCAATCGGAGCGCTAGCACCCGGGCTTCCCGAGGCGGAAGCGGTGCAGAGGTTGATTCAGGTTCACGGTCACTACCTGGTGGCGATCTCGTGCGGCGCCGTGTTCATGGGCGCCAACACCTACATCGGCAACGCTCCCAACTTCATGGTGAAGAGCATCGCCGAGGAATCCGGCGTGCAGATGCCGAGCTTCTTCGGCTACATGTTCAAGTACTCGATTCCCGTCTTGATTCCCCTGTTCTTGATCGTGACGTTCATCTTCTTCCGCTGAGGTAGGCGCTCAGCGCTTCTTCATCGGAGCCGCGCCCAGGATTTTCTCCATCAAGCCGGGATCGTCGGGTAACAAGCCCGAAGCGGGAAGGCGCTTGGTCACCTCCACCCAGCTGCGGTCTTTAGCGAACACTTCGCGGAAATAGGGCATCGCTTCCTTCTCGCGCCCGACCGTGATCATGGTGATCGCGGCCCAGTACTTCACCTCGACGTTGTTCGGCATCATCTT
>Ga0137431_1000224_pt1 | contig 24630 bp, 37 predicted proteins | sample EasRivERMZT800_2_FD_104646 | JGI IMG/M metagenome (GOLD analysis project Ga0137431, IMG submission 104646) | Soil microbial communities from meander-bound floodplain in the East River, Colorado, USA - East River MetaG ERMZT800_2 | ecosystem: Environmental > Terrestrial > Soil > Floodplain ... | reverse complement strand
TCATGGTCTCCGTCACCAGCTCCCAGCCGGGCGTGTCCTGCATGGTCTTCGGGTCTTCCATGGTGGCTATTCTCCGCGCGCCGTCTTGGCGCTGTGGTGCGCGTGGCAAAGTGGTTGAAGGTTACTGCGATCCCAGAACAGCGTGCGGTCGCCGGCGTGGCGCGCGATGTGGTCGATGTCGGTGGCCACGGTGCGGCGGCCCTCGGCGAGACACGCGCGGCAGAACGGCTCAGTGCGCAGCACCTCGAGCCGTAGCCGGGACCAGGGCTCGGTGCGATACCAGCGGTCATGCACGTTGCGCGCGGCGCGCTCGGTGCGGGTGTGCGTCGGGCAGCGGCCACTCGGCACCAGCGCACCGCAGCCGGGTTCACCACAAAACTGCATCAGTCGTCCTCGTCTGCTGAACGCCATGGTGCGCGACGCCAGCCCGAACGGCCACAGTGCGAACAGGTCTCCCACATTACCGATGTGTTCGTTTCGATATCCACGCCTTGTGCTCGCAGGGCTGCGCGCAGTTCGTCGATCCCTTTCCGCCCAAGATTCCTGATTCGGAACAATTCGCGCTCAGTAGAACTCGCCACCTGCCCAATCGTTTTTATCCCTTCCTGGCAAAGCCTATTTAACGTCCGCGGCGTGAGCGGTAGATCAGCGATTGGACGATCACAGAACTGCATCAGAGCTTGCCCATGAGCAGCAACACCAGCAGCACGATCAGCAGCACGCCGAGCAGCCCGCTCGGGCCGTAGCCCCACGTCGCGGAGTAGGGCCAGCCGGGCAACACGCCGAGCAGCAGCACGATCAGCACGACGATCAGCAGCGCGTGGAGCAGCGGCATGGCGTTCTCCTCAGTGCGTCGGCCGTAACGGATCGCCGGGCAACCGCGCAATCTGGATGATGCTGCGATCGGCCTCGGTGACGCGCGTCTCGTCTTCCATGTTGACGACATGCGGGCCGCGTGCCTCGAGGGCTTCCGCAATCCCGTCATACGTCAGCGGCACATCACTGCGAATCGTCCACGTCTCGCGAATCGTGGCGGCGCAGATCGTCTGCACGCGGTACCAGTGCGGCGGCATTAGGCGTCCTGGACGGTGTGGTGGTCCACGCCATCGAACATGACGAGGAAGTCTACGCCGTTGTAGGTGACGACGCGCGGCGGCTCGGTGACGGCCACCACGCGGCGCACGGGTTTCGGCGCATGCGCGGCGCTGACATGGTGCGACGTCAGCAGCCCCAGCGAGCCCTTGCGCTTCAGCGGTACGGCCAGCGCGTCGTCTGACATCGGCACTCCTCGCACTCGTAGTCCGGCGGCAGCAGCTCCGCGCGGGGCAGCAGCCGGTGACAGGCCGCGCAGGGCACGCTATCGACCGGCGCCTGCGTGTCAGCCCCGTCGCGCTGCTCGGCGTTGAACGTGGTGACGTCCAGCGGCGGGCCGTCGTCGTCGCGCGTCATGGCTCGCGCGGCTCCTGCTCGTGCTCTTCGATGTGCCACTCGGCGCGGCCGACGGCAGACACCGCGGGCTGCACGGCGATCCCCTGGTCCGCGGCGTCCAGCACGAAGCGCCCATAGGCTTCCGGCCCCAGGTCATGCACCGCCGACAGCGGCAGCACGATCGCGTGGGTGCCAGCGTGGTAGACGAACGGGACGGACGAGACTTCGCCCTCGCCGTAGTCGAGCCAGAGATGGCCGTGTTCGTCGATGGTGAGCCGCACGAGGCGGCCCTGGTAGGTGCGCTGCATCAGTCGGCCCGTTCACGGATGACGCGATTGATCACGTCTAGGCGCGTCACCAAGTCCGCCGTCGGGACCACGCCGTGCTGCTCGGTCCACCGCAGGAAGACGCACAAAAATTCCCGGCGCAGATCCTCTAGCGAGAACCGTCGGTAGTGTTGCAACAGGGATCGCGCCATCAGTCGGCCTCGCCTTCCTCGGGCACGTCGGCCGCGGCCGCGAGCGTCGACAGCGCCAGCGGCCGCCGCACCCCTTCCGCCTGCAGCCAGGCAATCAGGTCATCCACCCCGCCGACCACATGACTCACATCCGCCTCGAGACACCGCTGCCGAAAGACCATCTGCGCCGGGCGCAACCGACCGCCGCGCGCCTTGACTTCGACCATCAGGCACCGCCCGTGCCCAATCGCGATCAGATCCGGCGCGCCGGGTGATTGGCGGGTGCCTGGATGATCGCCCTGCGGCCGCACCGTCCCGAGCACAATCACGTGAAAGCCGAACCACCGCAGCAAGGTCACGCAGTCCGCTTGCACGGCCTTCTCGGGGACGCGCGGCGGGCGCCGGTCAGCTGCGGGCATTGGCGTCGTCCAAGGTGCGCTTGATACAGGCCGGGTAGCTGGCGCACATCGGGATGTGGGGACACTTCCACGCGCCCGTGGTCTTGGGTTGGTGTTTGGGTTTGCCCTGGCCTCCACCAGAAGGGGGAAGCGGTTGTTCGCCGGACACCGACTCGGCGCGCACGGTCTCGCGCGCGCGTCTTTTTCTTGCTTCTTTAGAAGCAAGAGGAACGGGAACGGGGGCATTTTTTGCCATTATTTTGCTATGGTTGCCATTTTTCTGGCCGTTCCAGCGCGATTCCGCCCCTTTTTTGCCAGCCGCCGCGCGCGCTTTGGAAATGGCCGCGCGCTTGGCTGCGTCGAGCTGGTATTTGCCCCAATTGTGAATGCACCAGCCGCCGTCGGCGGGTTCCCAGAATCGGGCCCACACCAGCGCGGCGGCCACCCGCAGCGGATCGCGGTCATGCCGAAACGAGCCCACGACCGCCGCGGGGAGAAACCCCTCCGTGTGGTGCTTGTTTGACCAGCAGAGTCCCTCGACGAACACGGCCAGCACGCGCCCTGTGGCCTGCCGGCCGATATGCCGGCCCGCAATGGTGATCTTGTGATGGACGGGGAATTCGTCATCGAGTCGTACCCACATACGCGCGTGCCCTTACGCATCGAGATCCGGCACCACATCGGCCAGGGCCACCGACGGCCCGGCTTCGATCGCTTGACAGAGCAGGTCAAACTTCGCGATCGGCATCTTCGACGAGTGAGGGACGTCGTGTTGCTTCAGCAGCGCCTTGACTTCCGCTTCCGACCAGGCCGGGTGCTTGGCGACCAGCTCGACGAAGTAGTCGCGCTGCATCTTCGAGATCAGCAGCGGCGCCGCGGGACGGACGGCCGGCTGGGGCTTGCGCGTCGACACGGCCGACGTGCCTTGGAGCTCCTCAGCCGGCGTGGCGCGGTAGCCGGCCAGCACCACGACCCAGGCCAGGACATTCCGCAGCGACTTCGCGCACGCCCGTGTCTGCGCCATGCTGGCGAGCTGGTAGAGCGGCTTGTGCGCCCAGTTGGCTTCGTCCGACATGCACAGCGACTCGGCGCGGCTGATGGCGCGGCCGTCCACGAGCTGCGCGACGGCCACCGCCTTAAAGCCGTGGACGCCACCAATGGTGATCGGGTCCACGCTGACGGCTTTGGACGTCACGCCGTAGAAGCGGCCGACGGTTTGCCAGTCCTCGAATTCGAGGTACTGCTCGCCGCCGAACATCACCGGCTTCGCCTTGCGCCGAATCACGTCTTGGAGTGCGACGGCGGCGCGGTGCGCGGCGGCCAGCGTGTCGGCGGGCACTTCGCGCAGCGTCAGCGTGGCGATGGCTTCGCCCGTCTGCGCGTCAATCGTCATCAAGTCGGTGTCAGTCATGAGGCCTCCTTCTACTCGTCAAATAGTCCGCGCCCGGCGTCCTGCGGCAATCGCGCCCCATTCGCACGGATGAGCGTGCCGTCGCCGGTGCGTTCGGGAATCTCAAATTGTCGGCACAAGTCGGCAAACGTCCGCCCGTCGTGATGGGCGTTCGCTGCCGCCATCAGGAATTCATAGAGCAGTCGGCTACCGGCAAACCCCTTCTCTGACGGGTATTTCAACTCCTCGCAGTGCGCGAGTGCCCACGCGATGCGGTACATGTCGGCCAGTGACGGCACCCATTCGTCACGATGCGCGCCGTGAAGGTAAATCTTGGCCCACGTCTTCCCCGCGAGTTGGCGCACAGGGCCGTACTTGATCTCAAACTTCCGCTCCGACGTCTTCTCGTTTTCGGTCAGCATGCGGGCACCTGGTTTCCGAACGCGGCCCAGCCGGCGCGCGGCTGGCGCGAAAACAGTTCGATGTAATGCGTCTCGTCCAGCGGGCCGGGAAACATGGCTTCAATCGTCTCGAAGACGATCGCCGGTTTTTCCGAATGCCCACTGACGGCCGCGTCAATGACGGACAGCGGTTTGATGGCCGGCTGCGGACTATCGGCGCGGCGCCCAATCAGTAGGAATTCGTGGCGCGTCTCAACCCACCAGCCCAAGCCTGGCGCACGGTCTTTCACCCACACGAGGGATGCGACGTAGCTAAATTTCCAGGCGTCGAGCACCCGCAGGCCATCGGGCAGCAGCGGCGACGTTACCCACAAAAAGAGCACGCTCGCATCCGTCGCCAATTCGGCGACCGGACGCCCGTCGGCATCGGCGAGGTCACAGATGGCCGGCGTCTCGAGCGTTTGATACTGCGCGGCGGCCGACTGCTCGAATCCGCTATTGCGATAGGTCCACGGCGGATCGGCGCAGAGCACGGCGAAGGTGCCTGCGGGAAACACGGGCGCATCCGTCGTGGCTTGCGCGCGCGCGTACCGCTTCGCCAAACTGACCAGCGCGTGACTCGTTAATTCGTGCTTCTCCGGTTCCGCGACACACCGGCTCATTGCCGCGTCGTAGTGTTCCCTTGGCCAGTGCGCGAGCGTCCGACAATCGCGCGCGAACTCTTTTGAGAGTCCAGGCGGAAGCGGCAACTCCGTTCCAGCAACGGAAAACGAAGTGGTTTCTTGCCACTTCGTTTTTCCGCGGCCCGGTCCGGCTTTAGGCTTCCGGCGGTCGCCTTCAGCTAGCAAGGTATCGCCGATGTCGCGCTCGGCCTCGACCCGTTCCCGCGTGTAGGCGAGCTGCAACGGCACCGCAGCGCCACGCGCGCGCATCAGGTCGCCGATGATCTGGATGCGCTTGCGGACAACGACCTGTTTTGACAGGTTCCCGCGGGCAGCGAGGCGATCGGCTCGCAATCGATCGGCCAGCGCCACCGCCTCGTCGTGCGTTTGCGGGACTAGTTCATCGCTCATGACGGGCCTCCGAACAGCCGCCGGCGCAGGTCGGCGCCGGTTTGCATGCGGCCGTAGAACGCGAGCCGCGGCGGCCGGGCGGCGGCCTGGTGGCGCCCGACGGCCACGCCGCAGCTAAACGCCAGCCCGACGGCGGCGAGTAGAGCTAGCCAGGTCATGACTACCTCAGCGATTAGTCGATCGGGAACCGGGCGCCGGGGATGCCGACGCGCTCGGCATACCAGGTGTCAAGCACGCTGCGGAGGTAGAGAATTTTCCGCGCGCCCATGTTGACCGGCGGGGGAAAGTCGCCGCGCCGGGACATCGCGCGCACGGTCGAGGTATGCACGCGCAGCACGCGCGCGACCAGCTTGACGGGGATCAGCACGTCGAGCCCGGACGAGAGGCGGGGATAGGACTCAGGGAAGACCGACGCGGACGCTTGGACAGGCATGGAGAAGTCCTCGCGTATTTCGTCGCAGGAAAGGGCGAGACGCCGCAACTGTGCGAAAACGGAAACCTACTTTCGCGCCGCGTTTTGTCGTTGTCAACGCAAAAATGCGCCGACAGACGGAATACAGACGGGATGAAGTAGTATAGTTTTGCCGCGCAAACAAAATTCTGTTGCGCACGTTCAGTCTGGAGGCCGTCGTGATAGAAGAATTAACACGCGACGTGATGCCGGCTGAGTCCCCTGATCCCGCTGAGATTGACCCCTACTACGTGCTCGTCGGGCAGGCCTTCATGCACCTGCGCGGCGAGCGGACGCACGACCACCTGGAAGCGACCGGCGGGCTCTCGGCCCGCACCATCACGAAGATTGAAGAAGGCCGCATTGACGTGGCGCTGCGCAGTCATCACACGCTGGCGCGGCTGCTGAACACGACGCTGGACGCCGTGCATCGGCAGGCGCGCGCGCTGGACCCGCGGACAGAGCCGCGCCCGGACGTCGAGGCACGGAAGATGGTGGAACTGGCACAACGGTACATGGACAAAGCCGCCACGCTGCTGCGCCTGTATCTGGGCTAGAGCCGCGCGAATGGCACGACGGGCGCGGCGGGCTGCGCCTGGTCGGGCGTGAGGATCGCCGTCAGGACGCGGTCGAGCGTCTCCAGCGCGGCGCGCTTCTCGGGGAGGTATTCGTACTGGTCGTAGACGGCGGTAATGCTCTTGTCGGTGTGCGCGAGCACACGCTCGACGACAAAGCGCGTCACGCCGTGCTGCGCCATCAATGTCGCAGCGGTGCGCCGCAGGTCGTGGCCGCGGAAGTCGGGCAGCGCGAACGGCGTATTGCGCGCCGGTCCGGGTGCGTGCCCGGCCGCCGTGCGCGTGCCGAACACAAAGGTGTCAAACGGCGTCTTCTCGTCGCGGCGCCGCTCGAAAATGAGCCGTGCCCGGCCGACGAGCGGCAGCACTTGGCCGCGCTGCTTGCCCTTCATGAGCGCGCGCGGAAAGAGAATCACGCCGGCCTCCCAATCAAACATCCGCCACTCCAACCGCCGCAGCGCCTGCTCACGTTGCGCGGTCAGTAGCCGCAGTCGCCACAGGTCCGACAGCATGCGATCGCGTGGCGTGTTCGTCGGATCCTGGTGCAGCTCGAGACAGGCCGCCCAGAAGGTGCGAATCTCCTCGGCCCGCAACACGCGCTCGCGGGCTCGTTCTGGCGTCTTCTTGAAGCCGACGGTCGGCGCCGCCTCGAGGAGATCCTCTTCGACAGCCCAGTTGAAGCACCGCGACAGGAAGGCTTGCAGCCGGTTGGCATTGGTCGGTGTCCGCTTGGCGTACTCGCGCACGACCAACTTAATCTCCTGGCGCGTGATGTCCTTGACGATCCGCTGGTCCCACAGCGGCCCACAGAGCTTCTCGGCAAACCATTTCTGGTTAATCAGGTGTTGGTGCGACCAAGTCGGCGCGTGCGCCTCGACGAAGGCCGTGCGGAGCTTGGCAAAGGTGAGCGTCAGCGGCGAGACGTCGGCGAGCTGCGCGGCGGGCGTCAGCGTGGCGCCGGGCGTCGTCAGCAGCGCCGGCGCGACCAGCGTCTTCCCGGCGCGGTGCGCCCGCCCCAAGTCCTGCGCGTGGACCCGGGCGGCGGCCAGCGAGACGTCGGGATAGCGGCCAAGGGGGATGCGGACGCGCCGGGCGTTCTCCCGCACGCGGAGGAAGAACATGCGCGCACCTTTCGCGCGCTGGACACGGACGCCGAAGTCGGGTGTCTGGCTGTCGAGGTACTCGCCGGGCGCCTCGAGGCCGGCGAGGAAGCGATCGGTAAGTTTGCAGGTCGGCATGTTTTCAATTCCTGTTCGCCGGTGGACCCTAGGGTCCACGAAATGGCCCCTATAGGGTCCAAAGTTGGATCGCTCGGCGCGTCAGAACTTCACGTGCGCTACGAGACTGTATTTAAGATACAGCGTTCCTGCGAATTTGACAAAGTTTGGAAAGTTTGAAGTGGGGTTTGCTGCTCGCTGAAAATCGTAGTGTCGCGTGTTCGATTCACGCCCTCGGCACCATCACCTAACCTACGAAGGCACAACGACTTACGGCGAAACAAGACAGGATGAATCGTAGTGATGTGGACCCTGACGAGGGTCCAGATAGGGTCCAGCCGCGGACGGCACTCAGCCAGAACCCGACCCGCCGGCGTCCCCAACAGCCCGCCCTGACGCGCGCGCCCGGCCGCCCGGTGTTCGCTGCCACCAGCGGCGCTAAACGCGCAGCGGCCTTCCTACGCGGCCGAGCTAGAGGACATAATTCGGGCGCTTCATTATGCATGCTCCACCATCGTGCATTGACACGGTTTCCTTGCATGGTGTATACCTTCCGTCCGCTTACCCACAAGGGAGGGATAGGATGCCCGAAGCTGCCGCGACGCCCCTATTGGACGACGATGAGGACGCAACGATGCGTGACACGCGGATTGAAGCCTTACTCGACGAGTGGGGCCTCCCGTACGAACTCGATCTGAACTTCCCCTTGAGCCGCCTGAAGCTCGAGCCCGCGACGCAGATCCGCGCGAAAGACCACCAGGCGCCCACGTCCACGGTGGAGGAATACACGACCCACATGCGGCACGGAGCCGTCTTCCCGCCCATCATCGTGAGCGCGACGAACATCCTCGTCGACGGCAATACCCGCATTGCCGCGGCGCAGCGCTTGGCCCGCAAGACCTTCGCGGCCTACAAGGTGAAGTTTGCGCAGCTGGGACAAGCCAAGATGCTCGCCGCCGCCATCAATCAGATGGGGGGCGATCGGCTGACCGAAGACGAAATCGTGGCCGCGGCCGAGATCATGCTCGAGGCCGGACATGGTGACGAAGCGGTGGCCCGATGGTTGGGGCGCTCCATCAGTCATGTGCGGAACGTGCGAAAGGACCGGACGTTTCGTGAAGCCGCCGAACGCACCGGCCTGGCCAATGTCAAGCTGCCGAAGCAAACCCAACGCACGCTGGCGAGCATTGCCCATGATGAACCCTTCCGGGCCGCCGTTGAAATCGTCGCGCAGGCGAAGCCCTCCACGAAAGATGTCAGCGAGCTCGTTAAGCAGATCGAACAGACACGGTCGGACGCCGATGCGCTCGCCGCGATTCAAACCGTCGCCGCGAAGTGGGGGCCCGTGACCGGCCCGCCGCCGCGGCAATCCTTGAGTAAAAGTCACGCGAAGAAAGCCCTACGCTTAGTGAATGATCTGTTAGCCATCAGTGAAAATCCGCCGGACTTCGTGATGCCCGATAACGCGGAAGCCGCCACCTCGTGGAAGCGGTTGAATGCGCTGTCAACCAAAGTGTCGGCGCTGTATTGGCAGGACTATGTGGCAACAGCCGAACCGTCATGACTGAACCGCCCACGCTCAACACGCCGGAGATTGGACTCCGGCGTGTCTGGGTCCGTCGCAATGGGAGTGATGGTTCGATGTCCATCACTCTCAAGGCGTTTGGTGTGCTCTATGACGCCGGTCACCCGCTATCACTCAGTGAAATCGTCGAGCCGCTCATCGCGCGCTTAGATGCCGTGGAGATGGCGTACTGCGAGGCCTGGTGTCTGCGAAGGCGCGACCTGGAGCTGAAAGCCAAACCACACAAGGATGTTCACTCCGTACCTAAGAGTACGGAATGGACACCCCCGCAAGGCCGCGATGCCGTTCGACGATGGTTGATGACGAATTTTCTGAAACGAGCTTACCCAACCCAAGGGCAGAGCCTTGTCCGCACCGCTGACAAGCGCTACACGCCGGGCCCGAAACCTCCGCGGCTATTGACCGCCGATGGGGCGCTGATCCCCTTCACCCCCGAAGCGCGGATCGCCCATGAAGAGGCCGAGCAGACCGGGGGCCGCACCCATGCGCTCTTGATGGAATGGGACCGCTGCGTCAGCCAGCTCAACGACGTGAGCGGGGATGCCCGACTCCTCGTGGTGATGTTTCTCGCGCGCCGCTTCGCCGGCATCCTTAAGACTGCCGGCAAGGCGCCGCCCGTCGCCCTCAACGAAAAGCGGTTAGCGGTTCTGTTCGATCACTTGCTGGCGAAGGCGGATGCGCCGGCCGTCCGACGCGCGATTCTGGGACGGACGCTGGATTGGGTCTATCCGCCAGAACCCACCACGAAATCTGGTTCCGATGAGCACTAAAGACGACAACGCCCAACTCAGGAAGATGCAGGCCGACATCCAGGCCGACATGGCGAGGATGAGGGGAACGCCGCCCGGCCTCTCCCTGTACGAGTACTACGCCGGACAGGCCCTCGTCGGCCTGTTGGCCAGCGGGAAATACGGCCCGCTCGATACGCACATCGTCGTCCGAGAAGCCCATCGACTCGCCGCCGCCATGCGGACGGCGCAGACTGCGCACATCATGGCCGATGGGGAGCAGCCCCCCGGCGAGGACGCCAGCCTCAACGACCGGTTGCAATGGTGCGTCGCCTCACTGGAAGAGATGTTCCGCACGCACCATCTGATGCCAAAAGATGACGTCCATGACTGACCAGGAACGCGCAGCCGCCGCGTCAAACGCTCCTGCCGCCACTGACGCGGCCGAGCTACGGCTCAATCGCCAGTTGAATCGCGGCGCCCGTGGCGAATCGCACCATGAGCTGCGTCTTGCCCGCGCCGTTGTCCTGCACCCAGAGGTTCACGCAGTCGGCCGCGGGCGCCGCGGGCGCCGTGGTTTCCTTCAGATTGATCGCCGTGCCGACATTCACGACGGCGAACCGCAGGGACGGATGCCCGATCGCGCGGGTATTGTTCGCGCCCGGATACAGGCCGTTGGCATCGAAGTAGAACTCGGCCCCCGCCGCCGCCAGGATATGCAGCCCGCCCAGACTGTAAAAATGGATCGGCCGGGCATAGCTGGCGCTCCCAAAAATCAGATCATTCCCCGCATCGAACTGCACGAGCGATTGGTCGGCCGTATTGGCGGCATTGCGCCCGACGATCGCCTGATTGTTCGCCAGCCGGATCGCGCCGGTCGCCGCCGGGTTCGTGCCGATCGCCAGACTGCCCGTCACCGCCGGGTTCGCACTCATCACCGACGCCACGCCCGCGCCCTGCGAGATGAGCACCTGGCCCAGCGCCGCCTGCGGCACGCTGGCCGGATTGCCCGGCACCCCTTGCGCGCCCGTGGCCCCGGGTGCCCCGTCCGCGCCCGCGGGTCCGGTGGGCCCGGTGGGTCCGGCGGGCCCTTGCGCGCCGACCGCGCCCGGCGTGCCATCGGCGCCATCAGCCCCATCCGCACCCGGGGGGCCGGGCAGGCCATCGGCCCCAGCCGCGCCCGCTGGTCCGGCTGGTCCCGCTGGCCCTTGGGGACCCGGCGCGCCCGCCGCGCCCTCAATGACTTCGATGACCGGCGGTGGATCCGTGATGACTTCGATCACCGTGTCGCTCATGGCGTCACCTCCGCCGGCTGCGTAATGTCGGCCGTCACGACCAACTGGCCACGAATCCACGTCGTCACGATCCCCGCCTGCGTCACTTCCACGTCATAGGTGTAGCTGCCGCTGGGCAGGCCATCCGGCCCGATGCCGAGATAGAACAGGCCGTCTGTCGGCGTCGGCACCGTGACGGCCAGTTCCACGACGGCGCCTTGCAGATGCTGCGCCCACGACCGCACCGTCGCGCCGGTCAGGTCCACGGGCGTATCCCCGAGCTTCAGCCGGAACTGCTGCGACCAGGTGTCGCCCGCGTAGGCCGTGATGTTCACCGTCGCCGGGAGCGCCATGATGAGTGTCCCCTTCGTCTAGCCGCCGACCACGACGGCGATCGCGTCGGCCTCGGCCCGCCGCGTCAGCCACCGCGCGTCCGTCGGATCCTCTTCGGTGAACCCGGCATCCGCCTCCACGTTGCCACGGACCACGGCCGCGCCGAATTGCGCCGCCGCGTCGGCGGATGCCGGGTAGGTCGAATTGACGTTGGCCTGCGTGGCATCGCTGGCCGTGAACATCAGGAAGCCGGCCGTCGGGCTGGTGCCCGTCGGGTCGAACAGGTTGTCCGTCAGCGTCAGCCCGGCCAGGCGCCGCTCGGCCACGTTCGCCACGCCGCCGGGACACCAGCGTTCGGACTCCGCGGGCGCCAGCAGATAGCCGCTCGCGCCCAGCGTGACCCAGACCTGCCAGATGCAGCCCTCGTAGAACCCGCCCTGGCCGTTCCGCATGTTGCGCGCGTGGACGTTCCCGCGGTAACGGTTGCCGGCCATCGTCAACAGCCCGTGCAGATCCGGCGTGGCCGTCCGCAGCGTCACCGCCAGCGGGAAGGTGTCGCCGCCGTAGCAGGCGTTCCCGGCGATGTCGTTCTCGACGCAGCTCTGGCCGATGCCGCCGAAGGCGTTGACGAGCAGCAGCAGCGCCGGGCCGTGGACGTCCCGGATCCGGTTCAGGTAGTAGCCGTTCCGGTAGCCGTTAACGATGATCCCTTCCTTCGAGTTGCTCTGACTCGCGTCGTTGGTCGCGATGCCGTCGATCAGGTTCCCGACCACCAGCGAATCATCCGTCCGCAGGTAGGCGATGCCGCCCGCCAGCGTCGAGCTGACCGCATTAAAGCCGCTGTAGATGCCGCTGTTGTGCCGGTCGGCGACCTGCGTCAGCGCCTGGATCCCCATGTGCCCGAAGTCGGTGATCCGGTTGCGGTAGGCGTAGCACTGGGACGCCGTGGCGTTCCCGCCGAAGGCGATCCCGTCGCCGCTGTTGGCGTAGCGCACGTCGTCGCGGCCGTGCCCGTCGAGATCGTTGTCCTCAATCCAGATGTGCGACGGGTCGATGAAGAACTGGCACCCGTGCGCGCCGCTCCGCACCTGGACGTGGTTCCGGCGAATCACGATATGCTGGCAGCCCTGGCCGTTCCCGCGAATCGCGCCGCCGTCCATCGTGCTCGAGTTCGTCGCGTCGATGGTGAGCTGCTCGAGGCAGATGCGCTGGCGCCCGTCGAGCGTGACGACCGGCTGCAGCCCGGTGGGGCCGGGCAGATGCAGCGGCGCCCCGTCCCAATCTCCGAACGTGATCCAGTCGTGCGGCGTGCCGTCGGCCAGCGGGTAAATCGACGCGGTATCCGGATCGCCCTTCCCGCGCAGATGCCAGTACTCGCCGGGCCGCGCCTGCATCGTCCAGGTGTAGGGCGTCTTCCAGGGGTTCGCGTAGGTGCCGGTTCCCGTGGTATCGCTCCCGCCATCACAGTCGATGAACTTGTGCACGCGCGGAGGCGGGACGATCGGCCGGGCCGCCTCGAAGAGCGGCCTCCACGCCAAGTCGGCCACCAGCGAGAGCGTCTGCGGCCGGTGCATCACACCAGCAGCGTCGCGGTCGCCCACAGCGCCAGCCCCAGCGCCTGCAGGTTCACGCGGCTCGCCACGCCGGCCGCCGCTAGGGCAAAGCACACGATGGCCACGACGATCAGCACGAGTCGCACCGCGGGCGGCATCTCAGCGACCCCGCCGCGGCGGCACGATGCGCGCGTGTTCGGGCACCGGACGGGCGTCGTCGTCGTCGGGATCCTCCGGCGGCGGCACCTCCTCGCGATCGGCCGGCACGTCGTCGGGATCCTCGAGCGGGTCGGGCTGGGGCGGAGTGGGCAGCGTCAAGGCAAGCACCTCGTGCATCACTTAGGTTTCGGCGGAGAACACGACGATCGTCAACTGGCGCTGCACGGTGCCGAGATTGTTGCGGGCCGTCAGCGTGTAGGTCGTCGTCGTCACAGGAAACACCAGCAGGAAGCCGACGGGACTCACGCTGCCGATGTTCGGGTCAATCCGCACGGTCGCGCGTTGGTCGCCAATTTCCCAGCGCAGCACCGCCGCGGCGCCCTTGCTGATCCGGCGCGTGTCGGCATCGAAGCTGAAAATTTCCGGGAGGCGCGATGACGGATCCCCGCCGATTCCACCACCGCCGCCGGTGCAGGTCACGCCAGGCGAGCACGGGTTCGGACACGTCGCCGTCGGCGCACAGCTGCCGGTCGCCGTGGGCGTCGCGGTCGGGAACGTGATCGGCGTCGGCGCCGTGACCGTCGTCGTCACAATTGTTTGCGGGTCACAGCCCACCAGGAAGATCAGCGCGGTCAGCGGAAGGTATCGCATGGGGACTCCCGTCAGGGTTGCGAGGCAGCAGCGGCCGGCGCGGGCGCCGGTGTGGGGGACGTGAAGGCGAGGACATTCCAGTCGAAGACGAGGCCAGCCGCCGGCTTCAGCAGCGCGCGGAAGGTCGCCTCGAGCGCCTGCCGGTCGGCGTTGAGCCGGGCCGACTCGGTTTCGAGTTGCAGCTGCGCGAGCGCACGTTGGAGCTCGAGCACTTGCGCACGCAAGCGCAGATTTTCGGCCTGCAGGCGATGACCATCCGGCAGCGCCGACGCCGCGCCCGGCGGGGCACTGGACGTCGAGGGCGGCGTCTGCGCGAACAGCGGTGTGATGAGCACCGCCCCCAGCGCCACCGCCTGCAGGCCAACGCGAAGGCGCGTCATGGCTTCCCCGGCGGCGCGGCCAGCAGCGTGACCGGCGGCGCCGTGACCGGCACGAAGGCCGACGCCAGCAGATTCCAGCGTTGCGTGATGAGGTTCTGTAACTGCTCATCCGTCCACGTCGTGTCCACGACGGGCGGCGTCGCCGGGTCGTTATCGTGGTCGGTGCTCGTCACCGGAATCGAGGCCGCAATCATCGGTGCCAAGCGAATCGCCAGAAACTGCGGTTCGTTCAGCACGCGCTGCGCCAGCGCGAAGCGTTGCGTGTGGTTCGGCGTCGAGGCGGATTCTTCCAGCACGATGCCCGCGGTCACCGCCGAGGCAATCTGAATGCGGCCGACAAACGGCGGATCCGTCGAGAGCGTCCAGCGGTCGACATACGTGCCAGGCGTCGAGGTCTGCGCGGCGACGGGCGCAGCGATCAGCAGCGCGGCAACCAGAACATAGCGCATAGGATGTCCCACCCTAATAACAGCCGGAGGTCACCAGCACCCCGCATTGGAAAATCATGTACATCGCCCCGCTGGCACACGTCGCCGTGCCCACTAACAGCGAATGCGTCGCCGTCACGCCGCAGACATAGCCCAGCCGCGTCACATCGGTTCGGTCACCCGTCACGAGGTACGGGAAGCCCGACGGCGGCAACGTCAGACTGCCGCTCTGGACCGGCAGGTTGAGGTGAATATTCGTCCATCGTTTCGTCGCACTGCCGAGTGGCGTGGCGCTGTCAAAGCCCGGCAGCACCGCGCCGCTCACCGGCGCCGACGGCCCCGGTTGCAGCGTGATGGCCGATAAATTCGTCGAGGTCGAGAGCGCGAGATTGCCGCTCAGCCACGCGATCGAGGGCGTCATCAGGCCGCTATTCGTCCACAGCGGCGTATCGAATTTCGCAAGGCTCGATCCCGAGCTGTAGATCGAAAACAGCGTGGCCCCGCGATAGGAGATATCCACGCTGTCGCTGTCGATGACCATCTTGCCGGTCGTGCTCGACGTGACCGGGCCGATCGTGACCACACCGGCCGTGTCCCATTGGCCGATCGTCGTGGACGCATTGACGACGCGGAAGCCATTGGTGGCGTCCACCGCGACGAAGGTGGAGGACGCATTCCCGAAGGCCGCGCCGTACGTCGTGGCGCCGTAGCCGTAGAGCCCTTGCAGGTTGCCCAGCGCCCAGCGCGGCGACCAGGCGTTATAGGCATCGGCCGTGCGGACATTGCCGACAATCGTCGGGCCGAGCTGCGACGCATTCGACAGCCCGCGCAGAGCATAGAGATCGATAAATCCCGATCCCGTCTTCCCGGTATCGAACACCGCATCCCCGGCGGTCCAGGCATTCGCGCCCGATCCGTCGAGGTTGCGCGTCACGGTGTACCCATACTCGCCGGCGCTGGCGCCCGGCGTCGTCGTGTCCTGCACCGCCACGACTTCAAACTTCGCGACGCCGGCGGCGTAGGTTTCCAGCACGAGCTTCGAGCCTAACTCGACCCCCGGCACGTGCAATTGGAAGGCATTGTGTTTCACCCAGATCACGGTATCGCCCGGCGCCAGATCGCGGGTCAACGTCGTCGTCGGCCCGACGAGCACGCGCCCGCCAATCGTCGCGATCGTTTCCTGCGCGACCAGCGTCGAGACCCACAACTCGGCAGCGTTTAGCGTCAACCACTTGCGATTAAACAGCCCCAGGTTCCCGCTATAGCCCATCCCCGGCAGAAAATCGCGCGTGCCCGTCAGCTCCGCGACGAGATCGGCCCCCGGTGTCCCGGTTTCGTTGATCGTGTCGCCATCGTTGGCGAACCACGCAAACCGCGCGCCCGACGCGGGCACTGACGCCCAGAGGGTTCCGCCATCAATGCCCGTCGCATACTCAAACTCAGTCGACGGAGCATCACGGCCCCACCAGGTAGCCTTCGTACCGATACTCCGCGTTGTCAGCGTCGGTGGCCCGTAGCCGCCCAATGAGGGAAACGCGATCGTGTTACTCGTCGCATTCGTCAGGGACAGGAGGCCCCCGCTAAACGTCCAATTGGACGGAATCACCTCCGCCACGTCCCGGCGCGTGAACACGGACGGGACATCCCCGGCCACCAGCGGCCCGATCCCCACGAGCCCGCCCGCCCCGATCCGGACAATCGCCCCCGCCGCCGCCGGCAACCCGACCACCGTCAGCGGCGACGCGCTCGCGATCGTTGTCCCGGCCACGACCGTCTGCCGCGCGATGATCTGATCCGCGATCGTGACCTGCGCGACCGCCGGCGCCGCCAGCCCGAGCCCCCACACCAGGCAGGCGATCCGCCTCACGCCGACACCGCCTCGAGATAGCCCGTGACGCCAACGATCGTTCCCGCGTCACTCGTCAACCCGCGCAAGTGATAGGTTTCGCCCGGCGCGACCGGCGCCGTAAACGACACCGCCGCAAATTCCCCCGTCGCAAACGTGATGACCGCGGACGTCGCGGCGTTGATGCCGGAAGCCGTGTTCGTCAGCGCGAGCTGAAAGGTGCCGGCGCCGAGCAGCCGCTTCACCGTGGCATACACCGTCCAGGTGCGCCCCGTGAAGGCCGCCGGCGCCGTGGCAAAACAGGCGTTCGGAATCGGGAGCCACGTCGCCGCCGTGGGGCTCGGACTGCCGCTGTCGTGATCGCCGCCGAGCGGCCACGTTGCATACCCTGCCCCGTCGCCGCCGCCGCCGCCACTCGGCGGGGCGGGCGGGATGGTGCCGGTCACACTCGACCCCGTGCCGCCGGCCGCGCCGCCCTTCAGCTGCTCCCAGAAGGTGAGCCAGTTCCCGCGGCTCGCGTTCGCCTCGACGAGCTCCACATCGAACGCCCACCAGGGTACGCCGGTCGGCCCGACATTCTGCGTATGCACCAGCCGCACGCCGGTCACCAGCGCGTCGGTGTCCAAGTCCATCGACGGGACATCGATCGCCGCGGTCTGGCCCGGCTGCAGACCGACGCGCGCGGTGCGGAGCGTGAACCGCTGCGGGAACCCTTGGCGCCGCGCGAGCTCGCCATCGGCCAGCGCCTGCGCCGTGGTGTACTCAAAGACATCCGGGTAGTCGATCACGACCATTGTGTGCAGCGGGAAGGTGGCATCCACCGCGACCACCACCGACGGCCAGGCGGCCTCGAAGACGACCGTCGCCGATTCCAGCCCGGTCAGCGGCGTCGCGCCCGCCGGCATATGCAACCGCCCCACGGCGTCGAGCGTTTCCCACGTCCAGCCCGTCCAGCCGCCCGTCGGCGGATACGGCGCCAGCGGATACACCACCGCCGACACGCTGACCGTGCCCGGCGGCGTGGCCACGTAATACGGCGACTGCCACGAGACGGCCGCGCCATCGCCCCACGCGGCCCACGTCACCGTCGTCGGCGCCCCGCTGCCATACCGGACCCAGACGTGTGTCGCGTGGCCCTCGCGCGAGCTCCGGGCGGTCAGCGACTGGATGGTGTCGGTCGTCTCGTTGATCGCCCAGGGCGCCGGCACCGCGCCGCCGGGATACATGCGGAGCACGCGCGTCGGGGATACCGTCAGTGACCAGCCGCTCAGGATGCCCAACTGCTTCAGCGCGGCGGCGAAGGACGTCATCGCCCACAGCTGCGCCGGGACCACGGGACCGGGCGTCGCCGTCATCGCCGCATCGACGGTGAAGCCGTAGCCGCCCAGCGCGTAGGCCACCATCCAGTCGAGCACCACCTTCAACGTGCCGGCCGGCGACGGGGCGTTGATGAGCAGGCCGTCACAAATGGCCAGGTTGTCGGCGGCCGTCACCGTCCAGAGGTCGCCGTTCCGCGCAAGGTCCACGACGATGCCGCCGAACACCGCGGTGCCTTCGAGCGTAAAGAGCACGTCCATATCCACCGTCGGCACGACCGGCGGCGCCGCGAGTTGGCAGGAGAACTTGCCGCGCGCGTCGAGCAGGCGTTCGCACCGCAGCGACTGCGCGTGCAGGTCGGTGTCGGTGGTTTCCCGGCCGCCGATGAGCAGGCTGGTCCCGTCCACGGTGCGCGGCACCGGCCGCGGCGTCCAGCGCGCGAGCGTGGCGGCCATCAGGCCACGCCCACGCCATACGGCGTCAGCACGCGCCCGCTATAGCGCGCGGCGGCCTCGGCGATGCGCTCGCCGTCAATCTGCACGGCCACGCGGACAGTGGCGGCGCCCATGAGGCTTGTCGGCGTCAGCGCCGTCGGCGCCCCAAAGGCTGAGGCCCCGCCGCCGGTCCCACCGCCCTCGGGCAGGTCGTTGTCGGCCACGTAGCGGAAGTGAACGTCAATCACCGGCGGCTCGATCTGCCCCAGCGCCGTCTCGAGCCCCTGCGCGCCCGATGCGGCGGCCTTCGGCAAGTTCTCGGTCAGCGTCTTCACGAGCAGGTCAATGCGGCTGATGAGCAGCTCGACCGCCTTCTGCATCTTGTCCTGGTCGCTGCGGAACTGGTCGCCCACCTGCCCGCTGTTCTCCGCGAACGTCAGCAGCTCCGCGGTCGTGTCGTCGATCGCGTAGCCCTGATCCTTCCAGAGCTCCCACACGACCTGCAGCGGCTTCTGCATATTCGCGATGCCGGCGGTGCCGCCGCGCCCCGCGAGCTCGATTTGCTTCCACGTCGCCGTCACTTCGCCGGCGAGGCCGGTAAACATGTCCTGCGTGAGCCGCCCGGTGTTCGCCGTGGCGACGAGCAGGTCGCCGAGGCCCGCCGCCGCGGTGAACAGTGGTCCGGCGACGGTATCGGCGGCGCCGGCGGCCTGATCGGCCAGCGCCTGGAACGCCGCCCCGCCGGACAGCCCGGTCGCCGTCAGTTGCGCGGCCAGCGCGGTGATCGTGGGTTGCAGCTGCGCGAAGGCCTCCGTCGAGGACAGCCCTTGCGCGCGGAGGTCTTCGTAGATGCCGCCGAGCGCGCCGGTAATCGCGGTCGCGGAGGCCTGCGTCGTGATGGTGGCGTTCTGCAGGAAGGCGTTGAGGCCACTCGACGCGAGCTGCGTCTGCTGCTGGAAGAACTGGAAGGCGGCGGCGGCGCCCTCGGTGCCGGGTTTCAGATCTTGTAGGCCTTTCAGCAGCTCTGGACTGAGCAGTGAGTTCTTGCCACCGGCCAATTGCAGCGCGGCGGCGAAATCGTGCGCCTTCTTTTCCGCGGCGCCGATCGCACTGGTCAGATTCTTGACGGCGGCCTCATAGGCCTTGACCGACTTCGCCTGCAGCAGGCCGTCGAGCGTCATCCCCGCGTCATGCGCCTTCACATTCAGCGCGGCCAGCCCGCCGGCCGCATCGATGAAGGCGTCGCGCATATCGTTCACCTTCTCGTGCTCGCCCGGCCCGAACAGCTTGCTGAAGCCCGCGCCAATGAGCGTGACGCCGATACCCACCAGCCCGCCGATCGCCTCGCCCCACTGCGCGGCGGCCTTCTTCGACATACTCTCGACGATGGCCTTCGTGATCTCCTTGCCGATCATCTGGCCGATCTGCGCGCCGATGGCCGCGCCGATGTTGCTGCCGCCCTCGAGCGTGCGCTGGATCGTCTGCGTGCTCTGCGTGCCGTAATCCTTCCAGTCCTCCACATCCTTCGGCGGCTTCAGCGCCTCGTCGCGCTCCTTGGCAATCTGCGGGAAGATCTTGAGCAGGTCGCCGAACCCCTCGACGAGCCCCTGCGGCGGCTTGGGCACGGTGATGTCGGCCCGCGCGAAGGCGTCGAGCAGCCCGGCGAACCCGGTGTGATAGTCGGCCAGGTCGGCCTGTGCGTTCCGCGTCTCGAAGGCGATGTCCCGCCACCACTGCGGCACGACCTGCCCCCGCTGCTCGGCGATCTGGATGGCCTTCGTGAATTCCTCGTGGACGCGCTCCACTTCGGTAAAGGCGATCTTGCTGACGCCGCCGATCTCTTTGATGTTGGCGGCGAGCTTGGCCGCACCCGCGAGGACATCGGCACCGCTCAGTCGCGCCAGTTCGTCGGCGTGCTTCTTCGCCGCGGCGGCGGCCTTCTCTTGTTCGGCCTTCAGCCTTGCTAATTCCTCTGCGCTGCGGCCAACTGCCGGCGTGAAGTCGGATGTCACATGGCTGGACACCATGCGGATCTGGGTGTCCAGCCCCTTCAGCCGCGCCTCATTGGCGGCAATCACGGCATTCGCGCGGCCGATCGCCGCCGCCACTTGCTCTTGATTCACGACAAAGTTCGGCGCCCACTGCGCGGCTTCCGCCAACCCGCGAATGACCTTCTGGATGCCCGTATCAAATTCAATAAACGATCTGGCGATGTTGACGATCCAGTCACGCACGCCGGGGAGGACATCTTTCCCAAACGAGGTCATCGCGGTGGCCACTTGCGCGATCAACGGCAGCATCGGCTGTAGGAATTCCGCAATCAGCGCCTTCCCCTGCGCCGTGAGGATATCCATCTGATCGCCGAATTCGTCGGCGGCGCGCAGCGTCTCGTCTGAGATCGCGATGCCCAGGTTTCGCGCTTGCTCGGTGAGGGCGGCGAACCTCTGAATCGCCGGATCCAACGCCACGCCGGCCTTGCCTAGTAAGGCCGTTTCGGCCGCCGCCCTGGCCGCGGGATCTTCGATCTTCGCGATCGCCGCCGCGACCGTCTCAAACCGCTGCTCCGGGTTCAGCGCCAGAATCTGCCCGATGCTCAACCCAATGCTCGCCAGCGCCTCCCCTGTGCCCTTCGAGCCTTCAAACACCCGGCGGCCGAGCTCTGTGCTCGCCCGTGTGACCGCCTCAAGACTGCTCCCTGCTTGCTCGGCGGCAAACCCCCATTCCTGCAGCGTCCGCATGGACACGCCGGTTTTCGCCGAGAGATCCGTCAGCGTTCCGCCGAGGACAATGACGTCTCGAACCGCGTCGGTCGCATACTGCGTGACGACACCGAGTCCTTTAACGGCTAGATTGCCCAGCGCCACGCCCGCGGCCACGGACATCGTGGACAGCGACGAGAAGGTCTTATTGACGGACTGCTCGAGGCCTTTGAGTTCGGCGGTCAGCTCGCCCGTCGCGGCGTTAATCCGAACGGTCAGCGTGGCGATATCAGCCACGGGTCACCACACGCGGGCGGCGCTGTGGGCGCGGCGGGGCCGGCCGCTCGTCGGCGTCCTCAGCGTCGAGCGGATCGGGCGGAAACTTCATGAAGTTCTTGACTGACAGCTTGCGTTTGGAATACGGCGAGAGCAGCCAGGCGGCCAGTTGCGCCAGTTGCGTCCAGCGGTCCCGTTGCCGCGCGCGATGCCCGGCGAGCAGCTGGCGGAACTGCCACGGGTCGAGCTCGTCGAACTCCCACGGCAGCAGCCCCAGCTCCCGCAGCGCGACGCGCTCCTGGTCGTCTATGACACTCGTCCCATCGGCGCGACGCGGGTCAGGTCGCTTTTTTTTGGCGCGTCGTCGGCCGCGCCCTCCTCGGCGTCGAGCTCGTCGAGGGTGTGAATCTTCAGCGGGCGAGTCATCTTGCCGCGCACCGCGCGCACCATGGCGGCCAGCAGCTCGTCGAAGTCCACGCCGCCTTCTTTTTCGGCGTCGATGATCTCGTCGGCCTCTTCGACGGTGATCGTCTGCTCAAACTTGCGGCCGACCTGCACGAGCCGCGCGGCCGTCAGCCATTGGTCCGCGCCGAGATCGGCGATGGTGCGGTCGTGCGCCGCGAGATCGGCGTTGAGTTCCCGCAAATGTCCATTTTTGAACTTGAGGTTCAAACCCGACACCGGCAAACGGAGATTCATGGGCGCCTCTTATGCCGCAGACTTGCGCTTCGCGGGCACGCCCGCCGCCGCCGCCTCGCCGCCCTCGTCGAGCAGCACGGCCGAGAACACGCCGATGGTGCGCGTCTCGATCCGCAGCTCCACGGTCAGCCCGTTGACGGCATCGACGCTGGCCGACGGGTCGGCAAACGAGAACACGGTACACAGGCCGCTGATTTTCGTCTTGCCGTCTTCGTTGCCGCCCGGCCCGTACTCGTAGGAGATGCCGGTCATCTTCCGCAGCGGCGCGAAGAATTCATACGCCTCTTCGGAGTAGTAGCCGGTCAGCGTGTAGCTGATGGTGCTGAACCCGGCCAGAATGCGCTTTGACGTGTTGCGAAACGTGGTCGCGTCGAGCTCGTCGGTGTCTTCGGACGGCTCCACGCTCGTCAGGAAGTCGGAAATATCCTGCACGACGGTCGGCGTCGCCGCCTCGCCGAGCGCGAAGTAGGTGTGAATGCCGGGCTGCGGTTCGCCGGTCAGAATCGGGGCTGCGGGCATGATGCGTTACTCCTCGAAAAACGTGGAACAGTCCTCACACCACCAGCGCCGCGGCGCGGCCAGCGTGCCAAGCGGCGTGCGCCGTGGGTGTACACACGGCGCGGCCGGATCCACCGGCGCCGGCGCCGGCGGCGGCCCGACCAGCGCCAGCAACAGCTCTGTCATCGCGTGCAGCTGCGTGGCGATCGTCTGCATCAGGCGATCGTCACGCGCACCCGGATCAGCACCGGGCGGTGATACGTCACCATGCCCGACAACTCCTCCTCGAACCCCGACGCGCTCTCGAACGTCCACCGCGCCGCCCGGAACGGCCCGAACGGGATCTCGTCCTGGCCTTCGTTGAGCGCGCGCGTCAGCATCGCGATGCGGTGTGCTTCCCATGTGCCCATCTGCTGCGAGCTCGCCCGCACCGTCACCGTGCAGTCGCTGCCGGCATGCCGGAAGCGGTTAAACGGAATGTCCGTCGTGCTGCCGACGAGCACCAGCGGAAAGGCCGCATTCGGCGGGATGGCGGTATACACCCGGCCGTCCACCAGCGCCGTCATGTCCGGGTCGTTCCGCAGCCGCTGCACGACCGTCGTCTCGACCTGTTCGCCCGGCGAGATCGTCCGCACCGCCGCCGGCCACAGCTCCGTCACGCCTGCCGCACCAGGAACGGCAACTCCCGCGCGAGCGTCCGCGTGTCCTTCGGGATCAGCGTCCGCACGAATTCCGAGGCCGGCTGCATGTAGGGCTGCGCCGGCGTGCGGCTCGTCCCGTACTCGACCCAGATCGGCACCATCGGCCGCCCCTCATAGCCGTACGCCCCGAAGCGCCACGTCGTGCCGCCGCCCTTGACCTCGATGGACGCCAGCAAGGCGCCCGTGCGAGACGGCGCCAACTGCCGCGCGCGATCGGCGCCCCGCTGCGCGCTCTCGTAATTGATGGCGCCCACTTCCTTCCGCACGATGGCGAGAATCGCCTTCAGGCGGCGCCGCAGTTCCTCTTGCCCGTCGATGCTGACCTTCCAGGGCTTCGCCACTACGTCACCCGCTCTTCGAGCACCAGCTCGAGTTCTTTCCCGCGGCCGTCGACGTCCGTGACGCTCACGATCCCGTAGTCCGTCACCGTCCCGGTCGCGCCGTGCTTCGCCGTCGCCGTCATGGCTGGCGTCAGGACAATCACCCGGCCAGTCGCGTCGTACGGCTGCCGCAGGTGCGCGCGATGCGTGGCCGTCGCGAATTGCCCGCCGACCTGTAACCGCTCTTCGCTCGCAATCGGCACCACGTCGGCGCCCGCGTCCACCACCACCGCCACGTGCTGGATGTCCTGCCCGCCGTCGGGCCGGTCCACCAGCTGCTCGCTCGTCACCGTCAGCCGCGCGCGCAGGCGGCCCGCGCGAATCGTCATGCCAGCGCCGGGTCGCGCGTCCGCATGAGCAGCGCGCCGATAGCCGACCAGAGCGCCGACTCGTCGGAGTCATCGCCGCGGTGTTCCCAATTCCACACGACCGCCTTCAGCGTGGCCGCCCGCACGACCGGCGGCGCCGTCAACTGGTCCCACAGCGGATCCGCGCGCGTGCCGATGTAGTCGAAGACTTGCGCGCTGGCGAGCTCGAGAAACTGCGTCACCTCGGCGTCCCGCGTGGCGTCGGTGATCTGCAGGTGCGCCTTGGCTTCAGCCAGCGTCGCGAGCGTCATGACGCATCCTCGAGCACATCGCCTTCGGCTGCCGCCGGCGCGGCCGGTGTCGCCGCGGGCGCCTTCGAGAACGGCTGGCTCGCGTCCCGCTCGGCTAATGCCGCTAAATTGAAGTATTGCTGCTGAAGATAGGGGCTCTCGCCGCCCTTCACCTTGCCGACGCCAAAGTATTTGTTGCGGGCCTCGTTCGGCGACAGCGCGCCGGCGCCGATCGCGTCCGCTGCGGCTTTTACGCGCGTGGCCGTGACCATCCAAATCAGATCGTCAAGATCAAAGGCCACACCGTACGGCGGCTTCAGCTCCAGCCCTTCCTCCAGCGACGCCTCGAAGTTCGCCAGCAACGACTGGATGCAGGTGCTGTGGTACTTCTGCAGCAAGCTTTCAAGATCGCCGGTGTTCGACGGGTCGCCGAGATCCAACAGCGCCGGCGGCACATGAAACGCGGTGCAGATGTTGATCGCCGTCCAGTTCAATTGCTGAATCAGCTGCGAATCGGTGGCGGTCATCGTCATCGGCTCGTACTTCAGGCCGAGGCCCAGCACCGCGACGCGGCCCGCGTTGACGCCTGAGTAGCCTTCCTCCCAGCGCGTCTTGAGCCGCTGCGCCTGCTCTTCGCCAATCTCGCCCGGCGCGGTGAGCACGCCGCCAGGCCGCGACCCCGACCGGAAGAACTGCTCACT
>Ga0137431_1000223_pt1 | contig 24637 bp, 20 predicted proteins | sample EasRivERMZT800_2_FD_104646 | JGI IMG/M metagenome (GOLD analysis project Ga0137431, IMG submission 104646) | Soil microbial communities from meander-bound floodplain in the East River, Colorado, USA - East River MetaG ERMZT800_2 | ecosystem: Environmental > Terrestrial > Soil > Floodplain ... | reverse complement strand
CTTGGGCTCGAAGCTGCTAAAGCTATGCTCGATCTTGGTATCAGCGATACCCAGGTAATAGAATTTGCGCCCCGTCTCATGCCCCGCCAGATTGATAACGCCGGTTCCGACCTATTGAAGTCAAAGCTGGAATCACTGGGGCTCTGCATTCATACATCAAAAAATACTTCGGCAATTGTAGGTGATGATCACATCAGGGGGATGATTTTTTCGGATGACACCTCAATGGAAGTTGATATGCTGGTGATTTCCGCAGGTATCAAACCAAGGGATGAGCTTGGTATAGCGTGTCAATTGGAAGTGGGCTCCCGCGGCGGTATTATCGTGGATGAAAAATTGCAAACTTCAGATCCTTCCATTTTTGCTATAGGTGAGTGCGCTTTATTTAAGGGGATGATCTATGGCCTGGTTGCACCTGGCTATGAAATGGCCGATGTGGTTGTGAATAATTTGACCGGCGGCGATAAATGTTTTACTGGTTTTGATATGAGTACCAGGTTGAAGCTGATCGGTGTTGATGTAGCCAGCTTTGGCGATCCCATTATTAGTGGTAATGATGTAAAGGCAATAGTACTGGAAGATACCATTAAGGGAATTTACAAGCGGATAAACATCAGCGGAGATGGCAAGCAATTGCTCGGGGGTATCTTGGTTGGTGATGCAGGCCAGTATAATATGCTTTTGCAAACCTGCAAAAATAAAATTGTGCTGCCTCCCAATCCTGCAGACCTGATTTTGGGAGCCAGGGGAGGAGCCGAAGGAGAAGCCGGTGCAGGCGTATCAGGCTTGCCGGACGAAGCGCTGATTTGCAGCTGTGAAAGTGTAAGCAAGGCAACAATTTGTAATGCCGTGATGAGTGAGAATAGCTGCGAAACTGTTGATGCAATAAAAAAATGTACAAAAGCTGGTACTGGTTGCGGGGGTTGTGTGCCCATGGTAAAAGACCTGTTGCTTCACAGTATGAAAGCCCAGGGTAAGTATGTACGCAATATTCTTTGCGAACATTTCAATCACAGCAGGCAGGAATTATTTGATCTCGTAAAGATACAGGAGCTAAAGACTTTTGATGAAGTGTTGGACAAACTGGGCAATGGGCACGGTTGCGAATTATGCAAACCGGCAGTTTCTTCAATCCTTGCCAGTTTGTGGAATGAAATGATCCTGAAAAAAGGAAATGCTACGGCACAGGATAGCAATGACCGCTTCCTTGCCAATATTCAAAAAGGCGGAACATATTCCGTAGTGCCACGTATTCCGGGGGGCGAGATCACTCCGGATAAATTGATCGTTATTGGCCAGATCGCAAAAAAATATAATCTCTATACCAAGATCACAGGTGGCCAGCGTATTGATATGTTTGGTGCCCACCTGAATGATCTTCCTGAAATATGGTCACAACTTATAGAAGCCGGATTTGAAAGCGGTCATGCTTATGGCAAGGCATTGAGAACTGTGAAAAGTTGTGTAGGAAGTACCTGGTGTCGCTTCGGATTACACGACAGTGTGAGCTATGCAATAAGAATAGAAGAGCGGTACCGGGGAATAAGGGCGCCTCATAAAATTAAATCAGCCGTATCTGGCTGCATCCGTGAATGCGCCGAAGTGCAAAGCAAGGATTTCGGAATTATCGCCACGGAAAAAGGATGGAATCTGTACGTATGTGGCAATGGCGGCAGTAAACCGCAACATGCCTCGCTACTTGCTACCGATCTTGACGACGAAACCTGCATCAAATATATTGATCGTTTTCTCATGTTTTATATAAAAACCGCCGATCCGTTGACAAGAACCGCAACCTGGCTCAATAAAATGGACGGCAGTATTAATTATTTGCGCAATGTGGTAATCAATGATAGCCTCGGTATGGCGGAACAATGGGAAAGGGAAATGCAATTATTAGTGGATAGTTATCAATGTGAGTGGAAAGAGGCAGTAGAAAACCCGGAGATTCGGAAACGGTTTAGTCATTTCATTAATGCACCTGAGGAAAAAGACCCCACCGTGACGTTTGAAAATATGCGCGAACAGAAAAGGGCAAGAGAATGGAAGTAACAACCTGATTTGCCATAATTACTCATAGAGTTCTTTCCCTTTGAAACTGATCTATTACAAATGTTTGCCAGGGCCGGCTAAACAGTTCCCCTACATTAACGGTTGCTTGCTTTACGAAAATTTACTGCGATGTGTTTGTTCTGCTGTTAAAAGAACAAAGAAAAGCGGATTATAATTTTTTAAAGGATCAAACTATGCCTGGTGAAAAAATGATAACATGGTTTTTTGCCTGTCACGAACATGACATGCCTGCCAATGGTGGCGTATGTGTAAAATGCAATGATGAACAGATCGCCTTATTTCATTTTACACGCCGTAGTGAAATTTATGCTACACAAAACCAATGTCCGCATCGTCATCAAATGGCATTAAGCCGGGGAATGATCGGTACGCAGAGTGATGAACCGAAAGTGGCCTGTCCATTTCATAAAAAAACATTTTCACTGGTTACAGGAGCATGTTTGAGTGGTGATGAATGCAGTATTAAGACCTACCCTGTAAAACTGGAAGATGGCAAGGTGTATATAGGCATTGACAGGGAATAGTCTTTGTCCTTAAATAAACCGTTGAAGTTCTTTTCTTAAGTAATAAAAAACCCCGGTTCGAAATGGAAGCTCGGCCGGGGTGATTTCAAATTTTTCACAATCTAAAACCAAAGCAAAATTATGAAGAAGTTAATTACCAGAACGGCGGGTATTGCATTAATTGTTTGCTCATTAAACCGGGTAAATGCGCAGGACGCTGCAAAAAAAGTATCGCTGACGGCATGGGATGGAATGGCAGTCGCAGGTTATGTCGACAATGGAGGATTTGTAAATTTTGGCGGGCCCACTATCCGGTTTATGAAAAAACCTTTTACAGCAGGATTCGGGATTCTGCCTACCATGCGGATTAAGGAAGATAATGTAGCTAAAGAAGCGCCAAAGAATTCTGCGATTATGCCAACCGCGGGATTTGGTTTCACTTTCGTGTATAAGCATCTTGCGTTGCAGGTCCCGTTTTATTATAATTCAAAAACCGCTACCAGCAATGGAAAATGGAATCCGGGAGTGGGAATAGGTTATAAATTTTGATCAGGTACGGAACCAAAAACATTAACTATCTAAACAAGTAATTCCATGTCAACTAAAAATAATCAACCACTGTCAAGGCTCAACATCTTTTCGCTCAAAGGAGTTCAGATGAAAACATTTCACATTACCTGGCTTACTTTTTTCTTTTGCTTTTTTGCCTGGTTTGGGATTGCTCCATTGATGCCGTTGGTAAGCGAGTCCCTGCATTTAACAAAAGCGCAAAAAGGAAATGCGGCTATTGCGGCAGTAAGCGCCACGATCATTGCCCGTTTAATAATCGGCCGACTGACAGATAAATATGGCCCACGTAAAGTGTATACCTGGCTACTGGTTATATGCTCATTGCCTGTCATGTTTATAGGACTGGCAAATAGTTATGCTTCGTTCCTGCTATTTCGATTGGGCATCGGAGTGATTGGCGCTTCTTTCGTGTTAACGCAATTTCACACATCCGTCATGTTTGCGCCAAATATTAAAGGTACCGCCAATGCAGTGGCAGGGGGGTGGGGAAATACCGGTGGCGGCGCTACCCAGGTAATGATGCCGCTCATAGCAGCAGGATTAGTGGGAGCGGGGTGGGTCAGCTCAGCAGAAAGCTGGCGATATGCAATGATCGTTCCCGGTATTTTATTATTGGTAATGGCAAGGTTGTATTGGAAATACACAAGGGATACACCTGCCGGAAATTTTGATGAATTACCGGCTTCCGAACCAGGTATAAAGGAAAATACATTCCTATTGGCGGCAAAGGATTATCGGACATGGGTATTGACAATAGCATATGCAGCTTGTTTTGGAGTAGAAATCACCATCGACAATTTTGCCGCATCCTATTTTCACGATGATTATAAAGCAACATTAATTTTTGCTGGTTTGTTGGCGAGCATTTTTGGTTGGATCAACATTTTTGCACGTGCCCTGGGTGGTATTGTTTCAGATAAGGTAGGAAAGCGCTTTGGTTTTAATGGCAAAGTGAGCTTGCTTGCGATCCTGCTTTTATTGGAGGGGATTGGCATTATGTTATTCGCAAGCTCGGGCGGACTGGTAATGGCAATTTCAATGATGTTCTTTTTTGGATTGTGTTTGAAAATGGCAAATGGAGCTACTTATAGTATTGTACCATTTATAAATCCCAAAGCCGTGGGGAGTGTGGCAGGTATTGTAGGAGCGGGTGGTAATGTAGGAGCTATGTTAATTGGTTTTTTATTTAAATCCATGTCCTATGCCGCGGCATTTCTTTATTTAGGCGGAGCTGTGTTCATTGTGGGTATTGTGGTATTTGCGGTGAGACTGATGACTAAAAAGACAGTAGAAAATAAAATGGCTGAACAGGTAGTGTTGTCGGAAGCAGCCGCTGCGTAGGGCAGCCCCTCTAAATCTCCCCGAAGGGGAGACTTACCTGCACACAAGGCCAGCTTAGTTGAAATATTCATTAATATCAGATGAGCGGCTAAAATTAGTGCTATCGAAATAGCGAACAGGAAGATGCAGAGTGCCCCGGAATAGGTCCGGTGTAAACTCGCAACAGGCGATGATAGTAGTTCTAAAGCGGGTACATAAAATAAAATATTGACGAATTGACTGACTCAAATTCAATAAACGACTTTTCTAAAGCCTCCTCTTCGGGGCGGTTTGGTGGGGCTACCACTTGCTGCTATTGTGGTGTTGGCTGCGGTATTATTGCAAAAAAGGATAAACTTGGAAGGATTTCAGTTGAAGGGGATATATCTCACCCGGTAAATAAGGGTATGTTATGCAGCAAAGGGATGAATCTTCATTATACAGTCAATGATAAAAGTGACCGCCTGCTTTATCCTGAAATGCGGTACAATCGAAATCAGTCACGCCAGCGCGTTTCATGGGACGTGGCGCTTGAGCGAACAGCAGCGGTGTTTAAAACACTTATTGCCAAATACGGTCCTGATTCGGTAGCTTTTTATGCATCCGGGCAATGCCTGACCGAAGAGTATTATGTAGTCAATAAACTGGTCAAAGGATTCATTGGCTGTAATAACATCGATACCAACAGCAGGCTATGCATGAGCAGTGCAGTTGTGGGTTATAAAATGAGTCTCGGAGAGGATAGTGTGCCTCTGAGTTATGATGACCTTGAATTAGCGGATTGCATTTTTGTGGCGGGCGCAAATCCTGCCTGGTGTCACCCTATCTTGTGGAGAAGGGTGGAAGCCGCAAGAGAAAAGAATCCGGATCTGAAAATTATTGTCAGTGATCCAAGGAAGACTCAAACTTGCTCTATTGCTGATGTGCATTTGCAACTGACTCCCGGAACCGACATCACGCTGCATCATGCGATCGGAAGGTGTTTGATAGAAGAAGGTAATATTGATCCGGAATTCATTAACAGCCATACAGAGGGATTTGAAGTTTATCGTAAAACTGTTTTTGAAAAAACGGTATCAGAAGCAGCAATAACCTGTGGTATACCTGAAAAGGATATTCGCGCTGCTGCATCATATATAGGTAATGCAAAAGGATTTATTACCATGTGGACTATGGGATTGAATCAAAGTGTGGTCGGTGTAAATAAAAATCTTTCGCTAATCAATCTCAATTTAATTACGGGTCAAATAGGCAAGCCGGGGTCGGGTCCTTTTTCGTTGACCGGTCAGCCCAATGCAATGGGAGGAAGGGAAGTAGGTGGTTTGAGTAATTTATTACCGGCTCATCGTGATTTGTCCAATACGCAGCATCGAAACGAAATAGAAAAATTCTGGCAAATTCCATTGGGGACAATCAATCCGAAGGCGGGTTTGACCGCCACTGAAATGTTTGAAGCGTTGAATGACGGGAGTTTGAAGGCTATCTGGATCTTATGCACCAATCCGTTGATCAGTTTGCCTGATGTTCGTGTGGTAGAAAACGGTTTGACGAAAGCAAAGTTTGTTGTGGTACAGGATGTGACCAACAAATTGGAAACGCTGAATTACGCCGATGTGGTATTACCTGCCGCGGCATGGTCGGAAAAAGAAGGGACCATGACCAATGCCGGCCGATATATTTCACACCTTTCAAAAATAACGGATGCTCCAGGCGAAGCGTTACCTGACGCCGAGATCATTTGCCGGTTTGCCAGGAAGCTGGGCTTTGCTGGATTTGATTATAAAAACCCGGAAGAAATATACCTCGAGCATGCAGCTTTGACAAAGGATACCAGCATCGATATAAGCGATCTTAATTATGATATTTTAAATCAGAGAAGATCGGTCCAGTGGCCCTATTCCAAAGAAATAAATGGCTATGGCACCCCGAGACTGTTTACCGATAAAAAATTTTATACCCCATCGGCAAAGGCAAATATTCATGCTGTAGATGACCGCAACCAAAGTGAGCCTGTCAATAAAATACATCCGTTAATACTGACAACAGGCAGGGTCCGGGACCATTGGCATACGATGACAAAAACGGGCAAGGTTAATAAATTGAAGCAGTATGTTACAGAATCATTTCTTGAGATTCATCCGGATGATGCAGGTATAAGAAATATCAGGGAAAATGATCTCGTAGATATATTTAATGTGAGGGGACTTGTGCGGGTAAAAGCCAAACTTTCAACGGAAATAAAAAAAGGGGTGGTTTTTTTGCCCATGCACTGGGGCAAGGTATTAAATAGCGATCTGAACCGTGCCAATAACGTTACCAATAATTTGATCGATCCCAGGAGTAAGGAGCCCGATTTTAAATTTTCAGCCGTCCAGGTAACATTACACAAAAAACTAAAACAAAAGATAATTGTAATAGGTGCCGGCGCAGGGGCCTTTGGTTTTGTAAAAAGTTACCGGGCCCTGAATGCCGATGATGAGATTGAGATTTTCAGCAAAGAGGATTTTCCTTTTTACAACCGGGTATTGCTGCCGGATTATATTACCGGCGCGTTGAGCTGGGAAAACCTTGTTAAGATGTCGGACGATGAAGAGTATGATTATAACGTTAGGTTGCACCGCGGGGTAAGTATTGAAAGTATTGACAGGAAGCAGAAGGTTGTAATGGACAGCAAAGGCGGTGTTCATCATTATGATGTACTGATTATGGCTACGGGAAGCCGGGCTGCAATGTTGAAGGATGTCCCTTCGATGAAAGGCATTTTTACGATGCGCAACAGGATAGATGCCGATCGGTTCAAAAATCATATTGCATCGGCAAACGGGAAAGTGATAATTGTGGGTGGAGGTTTGCTGGGTATTGAACTGGCTTCTTTACTGCGTGAAGTTAATGTAGAGGTAACCATTGTGCAACGTATATCCCGATTGATGGACCGTCAACTGGATCCCCTGGGAAGCCAGCTGCTGCACGAGGAACTGACAGACAAAGGCGTTGATATTTATTACAATGACGAGATCGATCGTTTTCTCGGTGATACAACGGTGTCGGGCATTCGTTTAAAAAGTGGATTGATAATCGAATGCCAGGCCATAGTTATAGCAGTAGGTACGGTGCCTAACATTGAATTGGCTAAAACAGGCGGGCTGGAATGCAAAAGAGGCGTGGTGGTAAATGAATATATGCAAACAAACGATCCGTCCGTGTTTGCAGTGGGTGAAATAGCAGAATTCCGCGGTTTTGTGTATGGCATCACCGCTGCTGCAGAGCAGCAGGCTGATATTGTTGCAAGATGGCTTAGCGGTGATATTTCAAAATATTATGAAGGCTCGCTGCTGATGAATATTTTAAAGATGCATGGAACTGATTTATGTTCCCTCGGCGAAGTAGAGTGTCCTGATGATCCGGCTTATGAAGAAGTGGTGTTTATAGACAAGGCCAAGCGATACTATAAAAAATGTATTATTCATAACGATCGGCTGATAGGCGCCATACTGATTGGAGACAAGGCGGAGTTCCTGGAATATCGTAACCTGATTGAAAAAAAGATTGAACTGTGTGAAAAACGATTGCAGTTACTGAGATCAGGAAAAACTCCTGAACCTGTGATTGGCAAATTAGTTTGCAGTTGTAACAATGTAGGCGCAGGCAACCTGCTGAATAAAATCATGGAAGGCTGTAATGATCATTTACAACTCTGCCAGCTTACGGGTGCAGGCACAGGCTGCGGGAGTTGCAGGTCAGAAGTAAAAGCAATATGGGATGAGCATACGACGCCAATACAGGTCAATTTGAAAATAGCTTAATAGCTTTGATGTATGAATAACGAAATAAAGATAAAGAGGACGGTAAGCGAAGACCCGGCGTTTCAATTATTGATCTCCCATCTCGACAATGAGCTTTGGAATGAACTTCATGAAGACCAGGCTACATATGATCAGTTTAACCAGGTACCGGGAATTCAGACGGCAATCGTGGTGTATATAAACGGGAAACCGGCAGCAATCGGATGTTTTAAAGTGTACGATGAGAATATCGTTGAAATTAAAAGAATGTTCGTAGAGAAAGGATTCAGAGGAAAGGGTTTGTCGAAGCATGTTTTAAATGAATTAGAACAATGGGCCGTTGAATCCGGATATCAATATGCAGTTTTGGAAACAAGTTGGCGGTTTAAGGTTGCTCAAAATCTGTATACCGGTGCCGGATATGAGGTCATCGAAAACTATGATCCATATAAAGGATTGAAAGAAAGTGTCTGTATGAAAAAGAAATTAAACGCCCTCGTCCCGGACGAGAGTACTGCACCGAAGCATAGTGATGTCAATGAAGGTTCGCCTTTTTTTGAAAGGAAGGATATCGAATATTTTGACTTTGAGGAAGATTTTGTGGAAAAGGATATCCGGTGCATTCCCATGATCATTCGGTTTAAAATGGATAAGGGGGGAATTAAATTGAAGCTAAAGGAATGGAATAAGTTTTCTGTGGCAGAAAGAATAGAATTGTCGAAAATGCCATGTGATAATGATACAGAGGTTAAGCAGTATAGCAGACACCTGGCAGGATTAATAAAAAAACATACCGGTAATGCAGCAACAAACCTGGAGATTGATCAGCAACCCGCGTGGGATAACACATATTCCGTACCGGTTGAAATAGCTAAAAAGATGAAGGAGTTTGACTTGATCATTTCGATCCAGGAATGGAAAACATTAACGCAACTGCAGCGATTTGCCTTGATGAAGCTTAGCCGACCTGGACATGAGAGCAAAAATTTTATCAGGGCTGTTAAAGAATTTGGCTTAATACCGGGTGATCAGAAAATAGAAGCTGATTTTTTATCCGGGCAACTATGAGGCAGCGGGTAATCATAAAATTCAATTTTCGGGGAGGTATTATTTCTCCTGGTGAACTTTATAATATACTGGTCGCTTCCACACGTGCGGGCATTCATTATGTAAGTTTCGGGCTTCGCCAGCAATTATTGATTGATGTGCCTTTAGAGGTGCTGCCCATGATGGAAAATGAGTTGGAAAAGCTCGGCATCTTTTATGAAACCGAGTCCGACGATTTTCCCAATATTACAAGCAGCTACCCGGCTGAAGAAGTTTTCATTCATCATACCTGGTTGAGTGAAGGTGTGTATAAAGATATTTTTGACTCCATAGACTATCAACCCCGGCTAAAAATAAATATTACCGACAGCAACCAAAGTTTCACACCCATGCTTACCGGGAATATTAATTGGGTGGCCTCGGCAACAGATCAGCATTTTTGGCACCTGTTTATTCGTTTCCCCAAGACCAACACGATTTTCGAATGGACTGAAATGGTTTATACCAACGATGTACCAAGACTTTCCAAAGAAATTGAGAAAATAGTCCTGGAGCACAAGAAGGACTTCTATGACAATGCTGGTGCAAAAGGGAATTTATTATTTAAAAAGATAGAGATCGGAAAATTTATAACTAAGCATGCCGGAAAGCCGGCTATGCTGCCATCGTTTAATCTTCCTTATTATGAAGGATTAAATCGATACAATGATAAGTACTGGCTCGGTATTTACAGGCGTGATGAATTATTCAGCATTGTTTTTTTAAAGGAGTTATGCCTGTTATGTCTTGAAACCAAGATCGGGCAGCTATGCTCAACGCCATGGAAATCTGTTATTATTAAGGGAATTGAAGAAAAGGACAAACTTGCATGGAACCGGTTGCTTGAAAAACACCTGATCAATATGCGCCACGCCGCGAATGAATTGAACTTCCAGGTTGAAGAAAATTGTCACGACAGTCTCAGGTTAAAACAATACCTCGTAAAAGAATTAAATGATGAGGATACCCGCAGCTTTGGTATTTGCATCGGAATAAAGACAAAAAGGAAAAGTGAAATTTTCAGCAGTATCCTGATTCGAAGAAAGCCTTTGCTGCGGGTTCTTGGAATAGAGCTTTTCTTTGTATATGATATTTTGTGTGCACAGGATTTCAATCCAAATGAGCGAACGGGATCTGTATTTGGACGCAACATCCCAAAGTTCCTCCTGGCTGAACAATTGCGGCAGGCAATTGCGTTGTTTTATTCTGATAAAGCGAGCAGGGCTGCCAGGGCGGAAAATAAACCTGTTCGTAAAAAGGAGAAGGAGGTTAAACCTGTCACGATATATGTGTATCAATGCAAACAATGTCTAACTATGTATGATCCAAAAACCGGGGAACCTGAAAATGGTATTGCCGCCGGCACATCTTTTGAATCACTTCCCGATAGTTATTCCTGCATTCTCTGTGAGAGCCCGAAAAGTGATTTCCTAAAAAAGGAGAACGCCGACTTAGGGTTACAATCCGTTTAATTCTGCATGGGAATTAAAATTCCTGAACGATTTTTTCTGATCATCCCGCAAAGCAATGCTCGTCACTTCTAAATGATCAAGCATATTCTTCATGCTATGTTTGGCCAGTTGTCCTTTTTGCAGGAGTGACAAAATAAATGACAAGGCGCCGGCGGTATAAATACCGCACAGGGGCTCCGGTTCATCATCATTGGTAAAAACAAAGGCACCGGCAGAAGATTTTCGCTGGTATAGGGAATTCAACTCATGGAGCAGGGAGACTTCCATCAGCGGCATATCGCAGGCAAGTATAAAAAGGTCTTCATCAGGAAATTTCAGGTGACAGCTTAAAACTCCCGGCAATGGGCCCCTTACAGATAGTGATGGATCATCAACAATAAGTTCTGCAGACGCGAATGCTGATTCATATGCCGGATACTGATCGTTATTGATGGATATCTTTACCGGTATTTGCAATGCCGCCAATTTATCAATAGATGTCTGCGCCCACGTTTTTGCTTCCAGGTTTAGCAGCCCTTTATCACTGCCCATCCGGGAGCTTTGACCACCGCAAAGAACAATTCCCAGCATGCAGCAATTTTTGATTTAAGTTTTCAGAATTAAGGTTTATTCTTTCAATTCAGGATTATGCATGATCAGGTTCGTCATGGTGATGTGGTTTTGTATCTGCGTGTCCGAGGCTTTTACCGGGACTTACAATGTCCCGGACTAATTGTTTTAATTCTTTTATCTCAGGGAAACCGCCATACTCCTTCCGGTCAAATATTTTTTTGTTGTCAATGCTGATATGAAAGTCACCGTTTACTTCGCTCGGTTGCAAGGTGACGGACCTCAGATCGTTTTCAAAAGTGGTTAGAAATTCCTGTGCCATATATGCTGCCCGTAGCAGCCAATGGCATTTGGGACAATATTCAATGGTGATAGTCGGTTTCATGAATCAAATCATTTTTTGGTTTAAGGGAAAAAGAATCATGCATAAATTTACTTGATATTTTCCGTTTATTATTTTAGTAAAAGATATCATTTTCGGCGGAGATCAAAAATCAAATTGCTGACATTTACCTTATGCCAACCCTGAGTCAATTATATATCTATCCTATAAAATCGCTTGGGGGGATAGCGTTGGACAGAGCAAATGTAACCAGGCGCGGTTTGCAGTACGACCGCAGGTATATGCTCGTCGATGACAATAATTTTTTTATTACACAGCGGGTTCAACCGGGAATGGCTTTGTTCAGAACCACTATTGAGGGGGGAAAGCTTATTGTCTATCACAAGGGCAATATTGCCGAAAGGTTTTACCTGCCCCTGGTTCCGGAATTGTCAATAATAACAGCTATGGTAAATATCTGGGATGACTGTTGCGAGGCGCAGTATGTCAGCGTGGAGGCGGATAAATGGTTTTCAAAAAAGTTGGATTTTTCATGCAGGTTAGTGTACATGCCTGAATCCACAAAAAGAAAAGTAGACAGTTTTTATGCCATTGACAATGATATTACCAGCTTTGCCGATGATTTTCATGTATTGTTGATCGGGGAGGCGTCATTGGAAGATTTAAACAGCCGGCTTGAAGAGTCGCTGCCCATGAATCGTTTCCGTCCTAACTTTGTGATGAAAGGTGGAACGCCTTTTGATGAAGATACAATCGAGCAGTTCAGTATAAATGGGATAAATTTTTATGGCGTGAAACTTTGTTCGCGTTGCGTGGTGACTACAACCGACCAGGAAACCGGTATCACGGCTAAAGAGCCATTAAAAACTTTAGCTACATACAGGGGACTTAATAACAAAGTTTTATTTGGACAAAATGTTTTATGTGGTGGAGAAGGCATGATAAAAATTGGTGATGAGATCAGGGTAATAAAGACAAAGCCTACGCTGCTATGAGCTTGTTACAGGTTGGAAATGCCGCCGCAATTAGTTTTGACTGCTGGCAACGCTTTGTCTCCTGCCCACGTTTTAGTAACAGCTTTAATTTCTAACCAACGGATTTAAGGAAGATGTCGGGTAATTCAGATAATATAATGTTTGTTGAAGCATTACCGGCTCGCCGTTCCGAGGAAGTCAGCATTCTAAAGCTTCTGGCCTATTTCGATATATTTCAATATCCCCTTACCAAGAATGAGATCAGGCAATTCCTGCCGGAATTTTATTCCGAAGCAAAGCTCGATGCCATATTACAATTCATGCTGATCAACAAAACAATCTTTTTACATTGTGATTTCTATTCATTGCACAATAACCCTTTGTTAGCCACCAGGAGAAATGAAGGAAATCGCAGGGCAAAAAAATTGATTCCCATGGCTTATGCAATAGGGAAGTTTCTCTTTCTGTTTCCTTTTGTGAGGGCGATTGCCATATCCGGGTCTCTATCTAAGGATTTTGCCGATGAAAAAGCCGATATTGATTTTTTTGTCATTACCAAGGCTAATCGTCTCTGGATTGCCCGTACCATTATGCATCTTTTTAAGAAGCTAACTTTCATTACCGGCCATCAGCACTATTTCTGCATGAATTATTACGTAGATGAGGAAGCCTTGCTGATACAAGAGCAGAATATCTTCACAGCAATAGAGATCAGGACCCTTCTGCCTGTGTGTAGTACACAACTGCAGTATAAATTTTTTGAAGTGAATAGCTGGGCATGTAAATTTTTTCGTTCGTCCGACTCATCACCAATGGAAGACGGGATGAAAAGTAATGTTAGACCCTGGTATAAAAATTTTGCAGAATGGATCTTTAATAACAAATATGGCGACTATTTGGACGAATGGTTACTGAGGGTTACTACCCGGCGCTGGCAGCGAAAAAACAGCAAGGGAAAACGGAATAAAAACGGGCATACGATGAATCTTATCACTGACAGGCATTTTTCCCGTTCAAACCCGGGGGCGTTCCAGGAAAAAGTGTTGGCCCTGTATCAGCAGAAATTAAATGATCTTAAATTATCATAGTGAAATATTAATTCCCGGTCTTTCTGAATGAAATGATATAATAGTCGCCTATAACTTTCCACGGCCATTTTATTTTCCATTTATCTTCCTGCTTTACTAACCAGTTAAACACTGAAGGGTGTTTTTCAGCAAAGCCATGCAAGTAGGATGGCGGAACCATCGTGCACAAACCCTCAAGGCCGATAAGCGAAAATGAATTTTTTAAATGCTTTTTAATAAACGACGGATTGTAATACCAGCAGCGGAAATATTCGCCTTCAATGTATGCTTTGGTACCGCGGCTGCCTGAAAACCTCCTGAATGCTGTTTTAAATTTTCCCTTAAATAGCATCAAAAATTCCCAAAGACAAAATTTAGGTAAAATGACCATAGTGACGATGCCACCCGGTTTCAATAAACGATCCAATGATTGTAAAACCTTTTCCAGTTGATTTGTGCAGTTTAGCCCGGCAAAATTGGAAAAGATCATATCATAAGGGCCTTTGTCAGTTAAATTTTCCAGGTCGGTAAAAGAACGAAGTTCACAGGAAATGTTTTTTTGCAGGTTTTGTTGCTTTGCTTTTTCAGTCAGCAGATTTTGCATTAAAATGGAAATGTCCGTTGCATGAATTAGGTGGCCTCTCTTTGCAAAAAAAATAGCGTCGTCCCCGGTCCCTGCGTTTAATTCAAGAATATGTGAGTGGGGATGCAGCCATTTAAGTACGTGATCCATTACCCGTTTTCTCTTGTACTGAATAATAGTATCACCCGAATACAGATCGTCAAACAGAACGGCCTGTTTACTGAACGCCGCGGATGCCGCTTCTTCGTTGATGGTATCTATTCCTGCATTCATGCAGGTATCTTTTCCAGCGAATTAAGTTTTTGCCTGTCTATCCATGCCGCAGGTGCATAGTATAAAAATGAAAGTGCTTTTTTCAAAGTCAGGGAGGTGATGGCAGATGGTTTTGCAAACAGATTTTTCAAATGCTGTATGGCTAAATGTTTCCGATAGCTTTTATGCACATAACGGTGAAGCTGTTTGTAAAACGACGGCGCGTAGGTATTTCTGAACATCAAAGCCAGCTCATCAGAATCTGTCCAGTTAGTTTTTTCTTTCAAATCATTTTTTACTCGTTCATAGAAAACAGTACCGGGCAGCGGATAAGAAACAGAGATACCTATCTCAAAAGGAATAAGTTCGTTGATCATACGAATAGTTTTTGCAATATCATCTTTTGTCTCGCCGGGATAGCCAAATTGAATAAAGAACGACGGATGTATGCCAATGTTTTTTAACAGGCCGGTGGCCTGGTAAATCTGATCTACGGTGGTGCCTTTATCCATGGCATCCAGTATTTTTTGTGATCCACTCTCAGCTCCCATCCAGATATTTTCGCAACCCGCCCTTGCCAGGTCACGGATATAGTTCTCCTGCAATAAGAGATCGGCCCTTGCTTGTATCTTAAAGCGAAAATGTAGTTCTTCCTTTTCTAAAACATTGGCAAATTCATGCACCCAACCCGGTTTTAAGCCAAAAATATCATCGCAAAACCAGATATGATCAAAATTAAATTTCTCCTTCAGCATTTTTAATTCCGCCACTACATTCAGTGGTGACCTTGAATTGTAGCGATTGCCATAAATCGGTTTAGCGCACCAGTTGCATTTGAAAGGGCAGCCCCTTGTGGTGGCCATATTCAGGGAAAAATAACCTTTGCTTTTTAACCATGTTTTCCTGTATGGCTCAATGTCAACAAGATCCCAGGCCGGGAAGGGTAAACCGTCTAAGTCCTTCAGCACATTTCGTTTTGCTGTTTTTATCACAGCATTATTATGTTTATAGGCAAGCCCGGTTACTGAAAGGAAATCAGTTTGGTGCTGACCAACAGCATGGATCAGTTCTGATAAAGTTTGTTCGGCTTCTCCCAGTACAATAAAATCGGCTCCTTCCTGCAGGTATTGTTCATAATGGTCGGTGGAGTCGGAGCTGGAGACTATTACGATGCAGCCACGTTCTTTTCCCAGCTTTATCATTTTAAACGCAGCTTCCCTCATATTGGTGAGGCACATCTTGGTGAGATAATTGAAACCGTCATCATAAATAACAAGGAAGCCGGGGTGATATTTTTCCAAAGAAGGAATCAAATCTTCCGGACCATGTGCAAACATGGTGTCAAAGAAAGAAACCTGATAACCCCTTTCCTGCATCAGGGCAGCGGCATACAGAGTGCCAATAGGGGGATATGGTTGGCCTCCCGCCCATTGTTTGGGATCGAATCGCATGAAGTAGGAGTGTGAAAATAAAATGCGTTTCATTAGAGCGTCAATTTAATTTTGTTCCGGGGGACAGATTCAAATAGCAAACACATTTTATACAAGTACTGTCTTTATCCATATCGAGTTCTTTGCGGAAGCGAATGCTATCCTTACTGTTGACAATATTTTCCAAAGTATCATTCCTGATATTTCCCATAGGCGGATGGAAGAAACAAGGTCGGACAGTGCCGTCTGCTTCCACGACCGTCGATACCCAGGGTGCATTACATTTTTTGTACGGATAGGGATTTAAGTCATAAAAAGCCGCATAATAAGCATAAATTTTTCGCAGCTTTTCCGGGCTTTCAGCAATAAAATGGTGCGCAAAATCAGGTGCAAATTGTTCAATCACTGTTTCAATGACATACCCTAATTCCGCAACTTCTTTTCTATCGGGTAATATTTCTTGTTGCCTGTCTTCAGTCCATAGTATTTCCCTGTTAAAAGCATGGCTGGTTACGTCGGCTGGTAAAAAACTTACCTGGTCAAGACCGATATCTTTTGCACTTTCGATGATATCCGCCCAATTCCTGAAATTCAGCCGGTGTATCACTGTCCTGGCTGTGACCCTCAATTTTTGATCCATGTTTTTGATATGCTGTACTCCTTCTTTTAATTTTTCATAGGCATCAGGAATATTCCGGATAAGATTATGTATTTGCTCATTGCCGTCCAACGATACAATAATATCATTTACCCATTTTACCAATTGCCCGGCGTTGTTTTTCAGGGTAAGCCCCGTTGATAATAACGATATCCTGATATTTTGTTCGCGCAGCAATTCACAAAGACGAAAGAACGCAGGGTTCAACAACGCTTCGCCGCCAGACATGAGTACCTGTTGTGTTCCCAATTTTTTTAACGAAAGCAGCAACCCCGAAATATCATTTTCGTTTAGCTGTTTCAGATTCTTATTGCCCTTCCAAATATCACACATTACGCAGCGGCAGTTACACGCACTGTGTGGCATCAATATCACAATGGGCAGGGCAGATATTACACCTGTTTGCAGCGTGCGATAACGCTTATAGGTTTGATATATCGGCTGACGAAACATTCAGGTTGATCTGATAGCTATCCAGGGAAAAGGGTTTTTGTAACCAGTTAATCGTTGCAACAGTTTTCCCGGTTGATAAAGCATTTCATAATTAAATTTTTTCAGGTCTTCAAAACTGTGGTGAAAATAATAATCGATCATTCCAGGAAAACCCTTTGATTCATAATAATCACGGGAACGTTGTTTCGCCGGCAATAATTCCATCACTGAGTAAAATGGCGAATCGAGGATATGTATCTCACCATCTTGCTTTAACCACTTCAGTGCATTTTTGATCGTTTCAGGAAACGATTCAAAATACTGTATCGCTGCAGCAAAAATGACGATATCAAATCTTTTTTCTTTAAATATTCCCGGTTCTGCATAGGTATAGATGAAATGGAGATTTGGAATATGCTGAAAAACCCTTGCAGCCTGCTGAATTTCTGAAAAATTAATGTCAGTGCCAATTACCATGCTCCAGGGTATTGTGGACAACTTGTGCGAAAGCCAACCATTTCCGCAGCCTATTTCCAGTATATCCAGCGCTTTCTTTTTTTTCTTCAACCGGCTCAGCAATTTTTGTGATGATTCTTTGCGTATCAGCCATTCCTTATGATGGGGATGCGTAGCCGGGATCAAGGGTAGTTGTGCAACTTCTTCGTCGGGATAGATGCGTCCTTCTTTTTCTCTCAGTTGTATGTAGAGGGTTTCAAAATCTACCGGGGTGATATGTGGACGCACGCTGTTCATTTTGCCGGTTCAGTAGTGAAGTCCTTAAGCATAATTTTAAAAACAGAGTTTTTTTCCAACAGGTTTTCATGAGAATGTACGCATTGCAGTTCAAATCCGTTTTGTGATGCCAGGCTGTTTATCATCTCCATATCGCAACCATCAAAAAGCACCATACAAGCTTCAGATTTGGGATGGATATACCTGCTAAGGTTTCCGAACAGCGATTCAAAGAATTCCCCATTTTCACCACAATGCCAGGCATAATCGCGGGCCGTTCGGGGTTGTTTTTTGTAGTATGGGGGATTGACTGCAATAATGTCGAATGGCTGTACGGGGATATCCCGAAAAAGATCGGATTCTATAATTGTCAGCGTTGCGCTGTTGACCCGGCTGTTTTTGGAAAGAAATTCAAGGGCTATTTTATTAATATCGGTCGCTGTGACAATAGCTCCTCTTTTCGCTGCATATATGGAGATTAACCCGCTGCCACAACCGGGTTCCAAAAAGAGCTTTCCCTGCAGAGGCAATTGTTTAACATATTTCAGCAGAACATTGGTGCTGAAGAAAAAGCCTGGATGAAATACTTCAGGCGCTACTTCAAGCCGGATATCTTCGTATTGATAGCTTCTTGTTTTAGAAAGATATTTTTCCAATAGAGGTTTATAGGTTTGGGCGACGATATGTTTAATTATACTTCTCAAAACTTATATTTTTTAACCGGTCAAAATCCTTCCATTTCAGGCTGGCGATACTTAAAGAATCTTTGCATTATCTTGATTTCATAGGGAAATTTATTCCAATTGTATTTATAACGCAATGCGGAAAGCAGCTTCAATAATTTTATCCGCAATGGCGTCAGCTTTGTGTCCGTGACAGTCGGATAGTATCCATTCAGCACCGTTTCAAAATTTTTTATTTTATCGATCATATATGGTTTCAGCCAGGGAGTCAGCGGGTTTCGGTGCAAATCAAAATTTTCCCATTGGGGAGATGTCCATTCATCCAGGGTTTTAGGAAAATGAAAACCGGATTTTAAAACATCATAAGATAATTGGGAGCCTTCTGTCGGTACGGGGCTGTACACATAAATGATGATCTCGGTTTTTGGGTTTATTTCTTTTATCTCTCGAATGAATTGAATATCGAAATCAATTTGGTTGTTTACTTCTTCTTCTGTATCGGCTGGCGTTCCCACCACAAATGAATATTCGGGAATGATATCAAACTTTGACATGCGGGCAGCGAACCGTTTAATTTGCTCGCCGGTTTGTGTACCGCCTTTATCCATTTTTTTAAGCATTTCATCATTACCGCTTTCAGCTCCATGAAATATCATCTTGCAACCTGCCTCGCGCATCAGCGATAAGCTTTCATCGGCAAATTTATCTATGGTATCAATTCTTCCTTCACCCCACCAAACCAGGTTTTCTTTTTTTATGAGTTTCGAAAACTCAACAACTCTTTTTTCCGACACAAAAAAATTGCTGTCATAAAATTCAACCGCGTTGATCCCATATTTCTCTTTCACCTCTTTTATGTCATCATAAATTTTTTGCGCAGAACGTCCCCTCCACCGGGCATTGTAAATTGGCACCACTCCACAAAAGGCACAGGTGAACGGGCATCCGACACTGCTGTGGTAGGCAAAAGTTTTTGTTCCGAGCACGGATTTACCGATGTATTTTCTCATCGGGTAAAATGAATTTAATTTTTCATAGGGGAGCGGCGGTAACAAATCCTGGTCGTAGAGTTCGTCCTTTTTTGTTTTGATTATTGAATTATTTTCTTTGAAGATCAGATTTGGAATGTGTTGAAGCGAACCGTTTGTCTTAATTGCATCCATGAGCATGGGAAATGCATAATCACCCGGACCATAAATGATATAGTCGATATAGCCCGAGTTGATGGACACCTGGCTATGATTCGATGCAAAATATCCTCCCCACACAATTTTCACGTTCGTATATTTTTTCCTGATTTCTTTTGTGAAGGGGATAGCTTGTTTTAGTTGAGGGCCGGGCATTACCGTGCATGCAAACACATGGAATTCCCCCGTGTCGAGATAATCCAATAAAATTTTCAGTGGATTTTTCTCCAGGTTGCCATCCACGACAGCATAATCATACTTCCCTTCAATGGACGCGGCAATGGAGAGGATGGAGTTGGGAACTCTTGCTTTGGATTCAGCAGCCCTCGGATTAAAAAATAGAACCTTGCTCATCAGTCAGGTTTCTGGTTAAGTGTTTAGTTTTAATCGTATTATCTCAACAGGAAGTTGCTTGGAATCCCCTGATTATGTCGCCAGCTCGCATAGCAATTATGCACATGGGCAAGCGTGGAGGGTTCGTTTTGAACTACCTGTTGGGAAACGATCTTAAAAAGCAGCAGTTTGTGGATGCCATGGGTGAAAGACTCCAACAGTTCCAGTTCCCTGTAATTTAATGCTGATTTCGTTAATGGAAATTGAAAAAGTAAGGAACTTTCATTCTCAAACGGAAAATTATCTTTTGATTTTAACTCCTGCATATGGTTTTTACCTAAAGAATAAACAATTTTATATGCCTGGCAATTCATTTGTGAAATAACGATTCTTCCGGCGGTTTCCACCTGTTTGCATGCCTTACCCTCGTGTCGAAGCGAAATGATGTAGTATTCTTCCGTTACCGGGCCATGAAGGTCGGTCGGAAATAGATTATAAAGGTCGCCGATTTTTACGGTAATGAGACAGATGACCCGTGCCACAGCGTATGCTATCTGCACCTGGCAATACAGGTTGTCTGCCAGGAATATGTTTCCTTCTTTTTTGTTGTAAAGCCGGTTGTTTAAATCAATGATTGACTGGTGAAATCGGGAGACAAAACGATTTTCGCCTTTTACTCCTTCGTAATAAAAAATCGTAATATTATTGACCGGTTGTTTTTTGATCAATTTTAAGAAAAGCCGGGCAACAGCATCCTTTTTTTTGAAAAGCTCGTTTTGTTGAAAAGGTCGCTGACTGAAGATAATTTCCAGACTGGTTGGTAACCCGGTGCTGTTTTCGAAGGGAAAGCTAATAGCGAAAACCAGCGGGCTGTACCCGGTGAATAAATGGCAATGAGTAATATCTTTAATGACCTTTGGTCCTTCAACGATGTAAACATGAAGCGGCTGCTGAAATGATTCTTCGGCAAGACAGAGATATTCCTGCGGGTAATGAAGTCCGTTGAATTTGTTTAATAGCTTTTGCAGCAGCTTCATATTTTAAAACTAAGAAAAATATCTGCTGCCCCTATCGGATAAAACTATCAAGACAAAAAATAAAAAACGCCGGAAAGCATGGCGATTTGCTGGTGCTTATAATGGAATGTGATGAAAATGTCAGACATGAAACTGCTCAATATTAGCCTCAGACATCTTAACAGGCTGTCGGCATGGCTCATTTATTGTTGTTTTCTTGCCTGCCTCCTGGTAATAGCCATTTTTTCTTATAAGCACCCTTCTTACAACTGGGATATGCTTGCCTATATGGCTTTGGTGGTCCAGATTGAAAAAGGCGATGTTAATGAAGTGCATAAGATCACTTATGATAACGCCAGGCAAAATCTCCCGGTGAGTGAATATAACAAACTAATTGGCGGCGATCTTCGAAAAAGCAGAATGGAAAACTCTTCAGAATTTAACAGGATTTTGCCACTTTATGCAGCGAAGCCGTTTTATATATGGATGTCTTATGCATTCTATAAAGCAGGTTTTTCGCTACCGTTATCTACTGTTATTCCGTCAATCATTGCTTATTTGCTGATTGGGTTATTACTTTTTCATTGGCTTAACAGGCATCATCAATTATTTTTGGCTTTTGCGGGAAGTTTATTGATTATGTATTCCTCTGTCATGATCAACGTAGCAAATCTTTCAACCCCCGATTGTGTATCTGCGCTTTTTTTGCTCATCGCATTTTATTTCATTGTTGAAAGACCATCTGTTTTGTTAAGCTTTTTATTTTTGACAGGATCGGTGTTTGTACGACTTGATAATATTACCCTATCATTTCTGCTGCTTACTTTTCTTTTCTTCAGCGGGTTGTGGAAAAAGAAAATACCCCTTGTTCAATATTTCATCATGCTCGCGGTGCTGGCGGGCGTATATCTACTAATATCCGGTATAGCAGGAGGAGACAACTGGGATCCACTATATTTTCCCACTTTTATAAAATATTATCATCCCGATCATCAGGCTCAATCTTCATTTTCTGTATCAAACTACCTGTCATTGTTTTCCGACAGGGTGGTAATGGCATTGCTATATTCCCAGGTTTCTATTTTTTTTCTGCTTGTTCTGATAATGGTTTCAACCGGCTTGCCGGCAAAACTTCGCAGCCTTACATTTGAGCAGTTGTTTTGCATTTTACTGGTTTTCACCATAATCATCCGGTTTGTTTTGTTTCCCGACCTGGAAGACCGCTTTTATATTGCGTTTTATGTGGTGATTTTAATTTTGTTTATGCAGCAATATAAATCCGGGATTAAATTTTTTAAAACTTCCCGGCCTAATGAAACATAACATTTAAGCAGGAGCGGATTTTCCTGATGCAGTTAACCAATTTTTATGAAGATCATAAGTACCGGCTATATTAAAACGGCGGAATTTGACAATCCGAATGACTGGCTGAAAAGGATCAGTTTTTATACAGGAATTTTGGAAGAACTTGCCAAACAACATGAGGTAATAAGCATTGAGAGGATCAATTATGAAGGAGTTCATCAGCAGAAGGGTGTTACATATTATTTTATCAGGTTAAAAAGGAAAGTCGTTCTTTTTCCCTGGCGGATGCACCGATTTATAAAAAAGCAAAATCCGGATGTAGTGCTGGTCCATGGGTTTATTTTTCCTTTGCAAATCATTCAGCTTGGCTGGGTGCTTGGAAAGGAAGTTAAGATTATGGTACAAAATCATGCAGAAAAACCATCGTCAGGGATAAGGAAATTTCTTCAACGTATAGCCGACCGCTATATTAGCGCCTATCTTTTTACTTCAAACGAAATGGGAATAGAATGGGTTAAAAAAGGAATCATCGGACGTGAAGAAAAGATAGCTGAAGTAATGGAAGTGTCAGCGGATTTTTCTGCGTTAGAAAAAAGAATTGATAACACAAGCATTCCCGGCTCGCCTGTTTTTCTATGGGTGGGCAGGTTAAATGCCAACAAAGATCCGCAAACGGTAGTAAAGGCATTTATCAGGTTTCTAGCGTTTCAGCCATTGGCAAAATTGTATATGATTTACCAGGTGGAGGAACTTTTACAACAAGTCAGGGAAATGATCAATTCAAGTGATAAAGCGGGAGAAGCGATTAAACTAATCGGGCAAATACCGAATTGGCAATTGCAGGAATGGTACTGCAAGGCCGATTTTTTTATTTCTGGATCTCATTACGAAAGTGGAGGAGTAGCTGTTTGCGAGGCCATGTCCTGCGGTTGCATACCGTTATTAACAGATATTTTATCCTTTCGTAAAATGACCGGCTCAGGCAAATGCGGGTTATTATATGAGCCGGGGAATGACAAAGCTCTATTGAATATTTTATTGCAGACTCAAAAAATGGATTTACAAAAAGAAAAGACCAGGGTATTGCAACAATTTAAAGAGGAACTTTCCTTTGAGGCAATAGCCGGAAAGATCAACCAGGTCTTATATTATTTATGATTTGATTGATAAAGATATGTTTTCAGCCACTGCATCACCAAAAGTCAGTATTATCATGACTACTTACAATGGAGGGAAATATGTTTTTGAAACAATTGAAAGCATTCGCAACCAAACTTACAAAAACTGGGAAGTGATAGTAGTAGACGACGGGTCAGCAGATAATACTTGTGATATTATTAATGCTGTTAAAGATGAGCGAATACATCTGTACAAAGCCGGCCGAATTGGAATTAACGGGACGCTGAAGAATATTGGACTCAACATGACGTCCGGAGAGCTTATAGCGTTTATAGATCATGATGATCTTTGGGCCCCTGAAAAGATTGAAAAGCAGGTAGCTGCCTTGCAACAATACGGGGAGGCAGGATTTTCGCTCACAGGTGGCTATAACTTCAGGAAACAGTGGGAACCGTCAGAGTATTTTTATAACCAAAGGGAGGGGATAAGGGTTGACAACGTTTTTACTTCATTTTTCAGATCTGAACTCCCGGGATTTACCCAGGCTTTGATGCTGCGGAAGAAATGTATTGATGTTACCGGTCCATTCAACGAAACAAAATCATTTTCTGATGTGGATTTTATTCTGAAACTCGCATATCATTTCAAAGCGGTCATTTTGTATGAGCCACTCTTATTTCGCCGCCTTCATGATACCAATTATATTCATTCAAACTGGGAAAAAGGTCATCATGAAGGAATTGAAATCATTCAATCATATAAAAATAGATTAAACCGGAACATATACCGCGATGCCTTGTTCAGATCGCATATAAATTTCGGGGAGAAATATATATCACATAATCAAAGCAGAAAGGCTATTCAGCATTTTTTAAGAGCATGGGAAAACAAGATTTTTAGCATTGTTCCTTTTAAGAAAATGATGAAGGCTATTATATATTTTTTTCGTTAAGAATAGAAATGAAGCAGGTCGCCTACGACGCCTCAAACAAGTTCATCATCTTTTTTGCTACATCACCCATCGTGCAAAAGGTTACACTATTATAACTGACAACAGGCTCACCCAGAATAGAGGCTGCCTTGCCTATCATTTCTACTTTGGATTGGACAACGTGCCATTGAGAAATGTCCTGCCTCATGGGTTTGCAGAAGCTGATCACATGGGCAG